>Ga0315907_10001001_pt1 | contig 38933 bp, 36 predicted proteins | sample LakEriMetagenome_3_FD_203525 | JGI IMG/M metagenome (GOLD analysis project Ga0315907, IMG submission 203525) | Freshwater fungal communities from buoy surface, Lake Erie, Ohio, United States - Buoy 12 MA123 | ecosystem: Environmental > Aquatic > Freshwater > Lake > Lake biofilm | place: USA...
GGGCGTCACGTCCTTGATGCGCTGGTCATCGGTCTGGCTGGTCTTCTCGCTGTGCGCATACCAACCCTCGCTGGTGGCGGTGTTGCGGTTCGGCATCTGGGGCTCCTGGTGATGACTGGGGTTGGGGATGGAGTCGCGGGGTTGCGGTGGTGCGTTGTTGCGTTGTCGGGCGACAGGCGAAAAAAAACCGCCGGGGGTTCCGGCGGTTTTTTTGGGTCTGGCGCGCTGTTTCTGCTTATGCGCTGGCCTCTCCAACCGCCGGGCGGTGCGAGATCCAAAAGTACGCAAAGTAAAACGAGGTTGGCAAACGCATGGGCAAGAATGTAGCATGGCCTTTTTCAGGGCCCTGCCGGCGTGCCGGCGGCGTGGCCCGGGCTATCCTGCACACCGATGACCCCGTTGCGGCCGCCTGCAGCCCTGCCGGATGCCCCCGTGCCAGGGCCGCCCGATCTGCAGGCATCCGCGCACATGGGGCGGCGAAGCCTGTGCTCGTGGGGCGTGGGTGTCGCGGTGTCCATCTCCACTCCCACGCTGGCCCGTGCCACCGCTGACGTGTCCCTCGCCCCTTCCCGCCTGCTGGACCCCGCCCGCCTTGTGCTGATCGACCAGGCCGTGGAGGCTGCCGTGCGGGCGGGGCATCTGCCCGGCGCCGTGGTGCGCGTGGAGCGCCTGGGCCCGGGCCGTGGCGCCGACTCGGCGCTTGAGGCCTACGAGCGCGCGGTTGGTCTCAAGGCCCTGGAGCCCGCGCCCGAGCCCCTGGACGCCGCCACCGTCTACGACTGCGCCTCGCTCACCAAGGGGGTGGTCACGGCCACCGTGCTGGCGAGGCTGATGCAAGACGGCGCGCTGCAACCGGGTACTGCCGTACGCGCCATCTTGCCGGCCTTTGCGAGTGACCGCGGCGGCCCGCCCATCACCGTGGGCCAGCTGCTCACCCACACCTCGGGCTTGCCCGCTGGCCTGCCATTGCAGCCGGTCTGGAACGGGCCAGAGGCGGCGCTCGCGCTGGCCGCCACGCGCACGCCCACGCACCCGCCGGGCACCTTCTTCCGTTACTCGGACGTGAACTTCATCCTGCTCGGGCAGATCGCGCAGCGGCTCACCGGGCAGACGTTGGACGCCCTGGCGCACGAGTGGATCTTCCGTCCGCTGGGCATGCGCGACAGCGGCTTCCGACCCCTGGCCGACCCGCAGGCCTGGGCGCAGGTGCCGCTGGCGCGCATCGCCCCCACCGAGTGGGAAGGCGAGCTCGGCGCCGCGCCCGAGGCCCGCCGGCCCGGCGCGGCCCTGCTGCGCGGCCAGGTGCACGACCCCACGGCCCGCCGCATGGGCGGGGTGGCGGGCCACGCGGGGCTGTTCAGCACCGCGGCCGATCTGGCGCGCTTTGCCCGCATGGTGTTGCAAGGCGGCGAGCTGGACGGCGTGCGGGTGCTGTCAACCCAGGCCGTGGCGCACATGACAGCCGTCGCCACGCCGGCCCAGGTGCCCGAGCGGCGCAGCCTGGGCTGGGACATCGATTCACCCTTCTCCCGAGCCCGTGGCGCCCGCTACCCCGTGGGCAGCTTTGGCCACACCGGTTTCACGGGCTGTTCGTTGTGGATAGACCCCTTCTCGCGCACCTTCCACGTGCTGCTGTCCAATCGCGTGCATCCGCGCACGCGCGAAAGCATCGTGGCGCTGTACGAGCAGGTGGCTACCCTGGCGGCGCAGGCCGTGGCGGGCTTTGATTTCGACCGGGTGAAGGGTGCGCTGGCGCCGCGTTGAGCGGTACCCTCTTCTTCAGGCCGTGCCGCCCACCGTGAGGCGCTCGATCCTCAGCGTGGGCTGACCCACGCCCACGGGCACGCTCTGGCCTTCCTTGCCGCACACGCCCACGCCCGTGTCCAGCGCCATGTCGTTGCCGATCATGCTGATGCGCTTGAGCGATTCCGGTCCGTTGCCCACCAGGGTGGCGCCCTTGACGGGGTAGAGGATGCGGCCGTTTTCCACCCAGTACGCTTCGCTGGCCGAGAACACGAACTTGCCGTTGGTGATGTCCACCTGCCCGCCGCCGAAGTTGGTGGCGTACAGGCCACGCTTGACGCTGGCCAGGATCTCCTCCTGGCTCTTGTCGCCACCCAGCATGTAGGTGTTGGTCATGCGCGGCATGGGCACGTGGGCGTAGCTTTCGCGCCGGCCGTTGCCGGTGGGCTTCACGCCCATCAGGCGGGCGTTCATGCGGTCCTGGATATAGCCCTTGAGGATGCCGTCCTCGATGAGCACGTTCTTCTGCGAGGCACAGCCCTCGTCGTCCACGTTGAGTGAGCCGCGGCGGTCAGCGAGCGTCCCGTCGTCCAGCACGGTGACGCCCTTAGAGGCCACGCGCTGGCCGATGCGCCCGGCAAAGACGCTGGAACCCTTGCGGTTGAAGTCACCCTCCAGGCCGTGACCCACGGCCTCGTGCAGCAGCACACCCGGCCAGCCTGGGCCGAGCACCACCGTGAGCTCGCCCGCCGGTGCCGGGCGGCTGTCCAGGTTGGTCAGCGCGCCGTGCACCGCCTGGTCCACATAGCCGCGGATCACCTCGTCGGTGAAGTGCTCCAGGCCGAAGCGTCCGCCACCGCCGCCGCTGCCCATCTCGCGCCGCACCTCACCGGCTACGGTCTGCTCGGCAATCACCGTCACGCTCAGGCGCACCAGGGGCCGCACGTCGGCCGCACGCGTGCCGTCGGCGCGCGCCACCAGCACCACGTCGTGCTCGGCGGCCAGGCCTGCCATCACCTGCACGATGCGCGGGTCCTTGGCGCGGGCCATCTTCTCCACCCGCTCCAGCAAGGCCACCTTGGCGGTGCTGTCCAGCGTGGCGATCGGGTCGGCCGGGGCGTACAGCAGGCGGCTGCCGGCCACTTTCGTGGCCTTGCCCACCTTGATGCGGCGCACCTGTCCCGCTGCGGCGATGGTGCGCACGGTGCGGGCGGCGTCCAGCAGCGAGGCCTCGGACAGGTCGTCAGAGTAGGCGAAGGCCGTCTTCTCGCCCGCCACGGCGCGCACGCCCACGCCCTGGTCGATGCTGAAGCTGCCGCTCTTGACGATGCCTTCCTCCAGGCTCCAGCCCTCGTGGCGCGTGGTCTGGAAGTACAGGTCAGCGTCGTCGATGCGGTGCTGCGAGATCAGGCCCAGCGCCTGCTGCAGCGTGGCCTCGCTCAGGCCGAAGGGCTCGAGCATCAGCGCCTGCGCCGTGGCCAGGCGTTCGATGGTGGGTTCGCGGGAGATCATGGCGGGGGCTTTCGCAGGAGTCTGGCGGGATGTTCAGAGGGAGCTTCGTTGCAGGAGGACCGAGCGGTGGCGCAAGCCTGAAATGCGGACATCATGCACCAGGCGCAACCCCAACGGCGGGGCAGGGGGGTTCAGTGGCCGTGCTCCTTGCGCAGCTTCAAGGCCGCGTCATAAAGCGCGTTGCGTGCTTGCCCCGTGAGGGCCGCGGCCAGCCCTACGGCCTGCTTCACAGGCAACTCGGCCAGCAGCACCTGCAGCACTTTCATCGTGTCGGCGGACAGGGCATCGTCTGCGGCGGTCGCAGGGGCCGGGGCATGCACCACCAGCACGAACTCGCCGCGGCCGCGGTTCGGGTCGGCCGCCAGCCACGCTGGCAACTCGGCGGCGGGCAGCGTGACCACGGTCTCGAACTGCTTGGTGAGTTCGCGGCACAGCGTCACCTCGCGTCGGCCCAGGTGCTCGACCAGGACGGCCAGCAGGGCTTCGATGCGGTGTGGCGCCTCGAACAGCACCTGCTGGTCGGCACAGGCCGCCACGGCCTGCACGGCGGCGCGGCGCTCCCCGCCCTTGGCCGGCAGAAAGCCCACGAAGCGAAAACCCGCGGCCGCGGCGTCACCGGCCACGCTGACCGCTGCCACTGCGCTGCTGGCGCCAGGAATGGGCACGGCGCGCAGGCCGGCCTGGCGCACCGCCGCCACCAGCAGGGCCCCGGGGTCGGAGACCGCAGGGGTGCCGGCGTCGCTGACATACGCCACGCGCCGGCCCTCGGCCAACAGGGCGATGACGCGCGCCGCGGCCGCGCTCTCGTTGTGCTCGTGCAGCGCTAGCAGCGGCTTGTCCAACCCCAGGTGGCGCAGCAGGGCGCCGGTGTGGCGCGTGTCTTCGCAGGCGATGGCGTCGGCCAGCGCCAGCACGTGCAGCGCGCGCAGGCTCAGATCGGCCAGGTTGCCGATGGGCGTGGCCACCACATACAGGGCGCCTGCCGGATACTGCTGCGCACCCGCGGCCAGGGCGGCCGCGTGCAGCAGGGTGGGGGCGTCGATGGTCAAGAGGTGGGGCGGTGTGGGCAGCCCCGGCGAGGCCGGGAACCTGGCGGAGACGGTGGCGTTGCAGCACCTGCAGCGCGCAGGGCTGCGTCTGGTGCAGCGCAATTATCGGGTGGCCCGCGGACCCGGCGCCCGTGCGGGCGAGATCGATCTGATCATGCGCGAGCCCGACGGCACCATCGTCTTTGTGGAAGTGCGCTCCAGGGCGGCGCCCGCTGCCGGCGCAGTCCCGGGCGCCTTCGGCGGCGCCGCGGCCAGCGTGGGTGGCGTCAAGCAACGCCGCATCGTGTTCGCGGCCCAGCACTGGTTGATGCGCCAGCCCGCACTGCCGCCTTGCCGCTTCGACGTGGTGGCCCTCGATGGCGAGCGGCTGCAGTGGCTCAAGGCAGCGTTCGATGCAGGGTGAGGGGTCCCGCTGCTCCAGACCCCGTGTCATATGATGAATAGCCATGCTCGAGCAGCGCATCCAGCAGCAATTCTTCGAGGCCGCCGACCTGCTCAGCCAGGCTGCACAGGGCCTGGCCCAACCCGTGGCGGACGCTGTGCGCGCGCTCGCAGTGTGCGTCACCAGTGGCGGCAAGGTGTTGTTGGCCGGCAGCGATGTGGGCGCTGGCCTGGCGCCTGTGTTGGCCGCCACCTTGACCGGCCGCTTTGAGCGCGACCGGCCACCGCTGGCCGCTTTTGCCTTGCGCGATGACAGCTTGCAGAGCCTGGCCCAGCAAGTGCGGGCCCTGGGGCATCCGGGAGACCTGCTGTTGGTGCTGGACGCGGGTGCCGACGGTCGGCGCCTTCTTGAGGCCGCGGGTGCGGCCCGCTCGTTGGACATGACGGTGGTGGCCCTGACCGGCCCCGAGGCCGGCGAGTGGCGCGGCCTGCTCACCGACACCGACGTGTTGCTGACCGTGCCGCACGACCGTCCGGCCCGCGTAGCCGAGACCCATCTGGTGGCGCTGCACGCCCTGTGCGACGCTGTCGATCTTCAACTCATGGGTGAACTGGACTCCTGATCATGAACACGAACGACTTTCCCCTGTCCCGCGGCGCCCGCGCCGCGCGCGTGGCCCTGCTGGCGCTGGCGGCTGCCAGCGTGCTGCCCGCCTGCGCTCCGGTGCTCGTGGGGGGCGCCATGTTGGGCGGCGCCCTGGCCAGCGTGGACCGCCGTACCGCCGGCACGCAGGTGGAAGACCAGGCCATCGAACTCAAGGCGGCGGCGCGTGTGCGCGAGATCGCCAACGACCAGGCCAACGTGAACGCCACCAGTTACAACCGCGTCGTGCTGCTCACGGGTGAGGTGCCCGACGCGGCCACCCGTGCCGCGGTGGAGCAGGCCATCGGCCGCATCGAAGGCGTGCGTTCGGTGGTCAACGAACTGGCCGTCATGGGCAAGACCACCTTCACCGCCCGCTCCAACGATGCCGTGCTGTCGGCCCGTGTGAAGGCCGGCTTCATCGATGCCAAAGACCTGCAGGCCAACACCGTCAAGGTGACCACGGAGCGCGGCGTGGTGTATCTCATGGGCCGTGTCACCGAACGCGAGGCGACCCGCGCCGTGGCCGTGGCGCGCAGCGTGCCCGGGGTGCAGAAGGTGGTGCGGGTCTTCGAGATCCTCACCGATGCCCAGCTGGCCGAAATACAGACCCAAGCGGGCCAGGAACCCAAGAAGTAGCCCAAGAAGCAGCCCGACAAGCAGCCCGACAAGCAGCCCTGCAAGGCGCCGGGCTACAAGGGTCTTCGTCTCACCGGCCCGTCTTGCGCGCCCGTCTCACACGTCCGTCTCACGCGCTTACTTCAGGCGCGTGATCAGGCTGGAGGTATCCCAACGCTGGCCGCCGGCGGTCTGCACGTCGGCATAGAACTGGTCCACCAGAGCGGTCACCGGCAGCTTGGCGCCGTTGCGCCGCGCTTCTTCCAGCACCAGACCCAGGTCCTTGCGCATCCAGTCCACGGCGAAACCGAAGTCGAACTTGCCGTCCACCATGGTCTTGCCGCGGTTGTCCATCTGCCAGCTTTGCGCCGCGCCCTTGCCGATGACGTCCAGCACCAGCTTCATGTCCAGCCCGGCGCGAAGGCCGAAGGCGATGGCCTCGGACAGCCCCTGCACCAGCCCAGCGATGGCGGTCTGGTTCACCATCTTGGCCAGTTGACCGGCCCCGGAGGCGCCCACCAGGGTGACGGCCTTCGAATAGGCCGTGGCCACGGGCTTCATGATGTTGAAAGCGGCCTCGTCGCCGCCGCACATCACTGTGAGCGCGCCGTTCACCGCGCCTGCTTGGCCCCCCGAGACGGGGGCATCCACGAAGTGCAGCCCGCGTGCCTGCGCCGCCGCGTAGAGCTCGCGTGCCCCGGAGGCTGATGCAGTGGTGTGGTCCACGAACAGCGCGCCAGGCTTCATCCCGCCGAAGGCACCTTGATCGCCCACGGTCACAGAACGCAGGTCGTCGTCATTGCCCACACAGGCAAAGACGATGTCCGCACCCTGCGCCGCCAGTGCCGGGGAGGGGGCGCTGGTGCCCCCGTACTCGGCCACCCAGGCAGCGGCCTTGGCGGCGGTGCGGTTGTACACGGTGACCTGGTGCCCGGCCCGCGCCAGGTGTCCCGCCATGGGGTAGCCCATCACGCCCAGGCCGAGAAAGGCCACGCGTTGCGGGGCAATCGGATCGTAGGTCTTGGAACTCATGGCTTTCTTCTCCATTCAAAGTCGGTAGGGGCTGCCGGTGCCACCGTCCTGCAGGGCGTGGTAGTCCGTGTCTCTCATCACCTTCAGGTGCTCGGTGCCACGTGTCAGGTTCGGCTGGCTGCTGCGCTTGCCGTTCAACTTGATTTGCAGTCGCAGGTCATTGACGGAGTCTGCATTTCGGATGGCGTCCTCGTAGCTGATCGCGCTGGCTTCGTACAGGTCGAACAAGGCTTGGTCAAAGGTCTGCATACCGAGCTCGCGCGAGCGCTTCATCACTTCCTTGACCTCGGCCACCTCACCCTTGAAGATGAGGTCGGTGATGAGGGGCGAGTTCAGCAGGATCTCGACCGCGGGCACCCGGCCCTGGCCGGTCTCGCGTGGTAGCAGGCGCTGCGAGACGATGGCCCGAACGTTCAGCGACAGGTCCATCAGCAACTGCGGGCGCCTGTCTTCGGGGAAGAAGTTGACGATGCGGTCCAGTGCCTGATTGGCGTTGTTGGCGTGCAGGGTGGCCAGGCACAAGTGGCCAGTCTCCGACAGCGCGATCGCCTGATCCATGGTTTCGCGATCGCGGATCTCACCCATCAGGATGACGTCCGGCGCTTGGCGCAGCGAGTTTTTCAGCGCGACGGTCCAGTCTTCCGTATCCAGGCCCACCTCGCGCTGCGTGACGATGCAGTTCTTGTGGCTGTGGACGAACTCGATCGGGTCTTCCACGGTGACGATGTGGTCCTGGGCGTTCTCGTTGCGCCAGTCCACCATTGCGGCCATCGTGGTGGTCTTGCCAGAGCCCGTGCCCCCTGCCAGCACGACCAGGCCGCGCTTGGACATCACCACGTCCTTCAGGATGGGGGGAAGGCCCATGCCATCGACGGTGGGAATCTCCGTGGGAATCACGCGCAGCACCAGGCCCACGCGGCCTTGCTGCACAAAGGCATTGACCCGGAATCTCCCCAGTCCTGCGGGCGAGATGGAGAAGTTGCACTCCTTGGTTCGCTCGAAGTCAGCGGCCTGACGATCGCTCATCACGGCCCGGGCCAGTTGCACCGTATGGGCTGGCGTGAGTGCTTGCGGGCTGAGCTTGACCACTTTGCCATCCCGCTTGATGGCAGGAGGGAAGTCGGCGGTGAGGAACAGGTCCGAGCCCTTGCGCGCCAGCATGAGCTGCAGCAGGTCGGTGACGAACTTCGAGGCTTGGTCGACTTCCATGGCGTGGTGCAGGATTGGGAGCGGTGGGCAGCGCGTTGGAAGCAGCGCAAAGTGGCAGCAGTGGCGAAGCTGGGGGCGAAGATAGGGCCAGGCGGTCGGCGCGTGCGGCGACTCAGCCGGGGAAGTTCTCCGGGATCTTTGCCTTGGAGCGCGCTTCGGCCGTGCTGATGAGGTTGCGCCGCACCAGGTCGGCGAGGTTCTGGTCCAGGGTCTGCATGCCCACGCCCTGGCTGGTCTGGATGGCCGAATACATCTGCGCCACCTTGTTCTCCCGGATCAGGTTGCGCACCGCCGGGGTGCCCAGCAGGATCTCGTGCGCCGCCACGCGGCCCGAGCCGTCCTTGAGCTTGCACAGGGTCTGCGAAATGATCCCCACCAGGCTTTCGGAGATCATGGCGCGCACCATCTCCTTCTCGGCCGCGGGAAAGACGTCGATCAACCGGTCCATGGTCTTGGCGGCCGAGCTGGTGTGCAGCGTGCCCAGCACCAGATGGCCCGTCTCGGCGGCCGTGATGGCCAGGCGGACGGTTTCCAGGTCGCGCAACTCACCCACCAGGATGGCATCGGGGTCTTCGCGCAGCGCCGCGCGCAGGGCGTTGTTGAAGCTGAGGGTGTGCGGCCCGACCTCGCGCTGGTTCACCAGGCACTTCTTGCTCTCGTGGACGAACTCGATGGGGTCTTCCACCGTCAGGACGTGGCCGTACTCGGACTCGTTCAGGTGGTTGATCATCGCCGCCAGGGTGGTGCTCTTGCCCGAGCCCGTGGGGCCAGTGACCAGGATCAGGCCGCGCGGCTTCAGAGCCAGATCCGCAAAGATCTTGGGCGCATTGATCTGCTCCAGCGTCAGGATCTTGCTGGGGATGGTGCGAAATGCCGCGCCCGCGCCGCGGTGCTGGTTGAAGGCGTTGACGCGAAAGCGCGACAGACCCTGGATCTCGAAGCTGAAATCACAATCCAGCGTTTCTTCGTAGCGCTTGCGCTGGGAGTCGTTCATGATGTCGTACACCATGTCGTGCACCTGCTTGTGATCCAGCGCCGCGACGTTGATGCGACGCACGTCACCGTTGACCCGGATCATGGGCGGCAGGCCTGCAGAAAGGTGCAGGTCGGAGGCCTTGTTCTTGACCGCGAAAGCCAGCAGCTGGGTGATGTCCATGGACGGCGGTTTATCCTGCGTTCGCACGGGCCCGCTTCTCTCGGGGACAAGCCAGATTGCGGCAGACAGTTGCTTCAGATGACAGATCCATTATGACCACGCTTGAACAGCGCCTGGCCGAGGTGCGCCATCGCATCCTGCAGGCCTGCGAGGCGGCCGGGCGCGACCCCGCCAGCGTCGGGCTGCTGGCCGTCAGCAAACTGCAGCCGGCGCAGGCCGTGCGTCAGGCGTGGCAGGCAGGCCAGCTGGCTTTTGGCGAGAACTACGTGCAAGAGGCGCTGGACAAGATGGCCGAGCTGGCGGACCTGCGTGGCGCCACCGAGTGGCACCTGATCGGGCCGCTGCAGAGCAACAAGACCCGGGCCGTGGCCGAAGCCTTCGACTGGGTGCACTCGGTGGACCGGTTGAAGATCGCACAACGCCTGTCGGACCAGCGCCCTGCGCAGTTGCCGCCGCTGAACGTCTGCCTGCAGGTCAACATCAGCGGCGAGGCCAGCAAGAGCGGGCTGCCGCCGCACGAACTAGCGCAGGTCGCTGCGGCAGTGGCAACCCTGCCGAGGCTGCGCCTGCGCGGGCTGATGTCCATTCCCGAGCCAGCGCAAGGCCTGCAGGCGCAGCAGGCGCCGCACCGCGCCCTGCGTCTGCTGCTGCAGGACCTGAACCAGCGTGGTCTGGCGCTGGACACCTTGTCCATGGGCATGAGCGACGACCTGGAGGCTGCGGTGGCCGAAGGCTCGACGATGGTGCGCGTGGGCACGGCCCTCTTTGGGGCGCGCCCGCCAGGCGCAGCCTGACCCCCGGGCCTGAAAGAACGACACTGCGCACCAGCCAGGGCTTGCCCCGCTGCCCTACTGCCCTACTGCTACTGGCCGCGGCTCAGCGCTCCCAGTGCCCCCAGCGCCCCCAGCGATCTCCCTTCATGGCCCAACCCCACCCCTGGCTTGCCTTGTCCACCACCCTGGCCGTGCAGGTGCTGGTGACGATGGCCCTGGTTTCGGCGTCGGTGCTGGCGCCAGCGGTGGCGCCCACGCTCGGGGTGGCGCCGGAGCGCATCGGGCTGTATGCCGGGGTGGGTTACCTGCTGGCCATGGTGTCGGGCCTGCGCAGTGGCCACGGCGTGGCGGCCGTGGGGGCGCTGCGCCTGACGCAGTGGGCCTTGCTGTCCTGCGCCGCCGGCACGGTGCTCGCCGGCCTCGGCCCGGTGGCCACGCTGTTGCCGGCCGCGGCGCTGATCGGCGTGGGCTACGGCTTGGTGAACCCGGCAGCGGCAGCGGTGCTGAACCATCACGTGCCCACCACGGCGCGCGGGTTGTTCTTCTCCACCAAGCAGACGGGGGTGCCCATTGGCGTGGCCTTGGCGGGGCTGCTCATGCCGCTGGGCCTGGTGACCATCGGCTGGCGCGCCACGGCCGTGGCCTTGGGCGTGGCGTGCGTCCTGACAGCGCTGGCCGTGCAGCCCAGCGTGAAGCGGCTGGAGCCGCCGCGCATGCCGCCCCCGCCCGATGGCTCGCTGCGGCTGCTGGTGACGGTGTGGCGCCAACCGGGGCTGCGGGCCATGAGCCTGGCCTCGCTGGCCTTCGCCACCACGCAGCAGGTGTTCGTGACCTTTCTGGTGTCGCTGCTGAACCTGGGCCTGGGCTGGACGCTGGCGGCCGCGGCCGGCCTGCTGGCGGTGTCGCAGGTGGCCAGCGCGCTGGCGCGCATCGCTTTTGGCGTCATCGGCGACCGCTGGCTGGCCCCCTGGCGGGTGCTGGTGGGCCTGGGGCTGACCATGGCGCTGAGCTGCGTGGCCTTGGGTGCCGTGGCGCTCGGTTGGCGCGACGCCCCGCTGGCGGTGGTGGCGGTGGTGGCTCTGGCCTGCGCCGCCACGGCCATGGGCTGGAACGGCGTGTTCTTCGCGGCCCTGGCGCAGCGCGTGCCGCGGGAAGACCTGCCCCGCATTTCCGGGGCCACGCAGTTCTTCACGTTCGGCGGCGGCATGGCGGGCCCGCTGTTGTTCGGCGAATCCGTGCGGGCCGGTGCGGGCTGGGGCTGGGGGTTCGTGGCGGTGGCCCTGGTGCCGCTGCTGGCGGCCTGGAACCTGGCGCGCGCATCACGGGCCGGGCGTACGTGACGCAGGCGGGCGCAGAAGATGGCGGCCGTTCAGGGTCTTCGGTGTCTTCAGTGCTTTCAGTGCCCTTCGAAGTCCGCCAGCGTGAAGATCGCCAGGCCGCTGTCGCGCAGCCGCGCGGAGCCGCCCAGCTCCGGCAGGTCCACGATGGCGGCGCCCTCGATCACCGTGGCGCCCAGGCGCTCCAGCAGCCGCCGCCCCGCCATCATGGTGCCGCCCGTGGCGATCAGGTCGTCGATCAGCACCACGCGGTCACCTGGCTTCACGGCGTCGGTGTGCATCTCCACGGTGGCGCTGCCGTACTCCAGCTCGTAGGACTCCTGCACCGTGGTGAAGGGCAGCTTGCCCTTCTTGCGGATGGGCACGAAGCCGATGTTGAGCTCGTAGGCCACCACCGAACCGATGATGAAGCCGCGCGCGTCCAGCCCGGCGATGGCGCTCGGGCGCACGTCGAAGTAGCGGTGCACGAATTGGTCGATCAACACCCTGAACACCCTTGGGTTGGACAGCAAAGGCGTGATGTCGCGGAACTGCACGCCTGGTGCGGGCCAGTCAGGCACGGTGCGGATATGCTGGCGGATGTACTGTGCCGGCGAGGCCCGAAGGCTGTCCTCGGTCTCGAGGCAGAGGGGGTGTGGCGGCGAAGAGTCGCCAGCAGGCGTGTCTAGAGGCATCGATGGGGTCCTGGCTTGGCCCGGTGTGTGGGGTCTGAGACGGGCCGGATTTTGGACCGGGTCCATGGCGCCTTAGAAATGTGCAAAGCCCTTGTGGCGCGGCGCAGTGCGCGGGAACCTGGAGTGTCGGCCCAGAGGGCATCGTGTCGGCGATGATGGAGCACGCTCGCATGGATCTGCTGCCCCACGGTTTCCTGTTGCTCGTCGCACTCGCGGCGGTGGGTTCGTTCGTTTACGGGGTGGCGGGTTTCGGTTCGGGGCTGGTGGCCATTCCCCTGGCGCTGCACTTTCACGAGGCCCGGTTGGTGCTGGCGGTGTTTGCGCTGCTGGATTGCGTGAACGTGGTGCGCGTGCTGAGCGCTCAGCCGCGACAGGCCGTGCGGCAGGAGGTTGTCAGGCTGCTGCCCGCCTGCGCACTCGGCCTGGTGGCGGGCTCGCTTCTGCTGCTGGTGATCGCCCCGCGCCCCTTGATGCTGCTGCTGGGCGTGTTCGTCCTGGTGTACGCGCTGTGGAGTCTTGTGGCGGGCGACCGGGCGGCAATGCTCTCGCGCAACTGGGCGGTGCCGGCTGGGCTGGCCTCGGGCCTGACCTCCTCGATGTTTGGCATCGGCGGCCCGCCGTATGTCATCTATCTCAGCCGCAGGGGCCTGGACATGGGGCCGTTGCGCGCCACCATGGCCGCTGCCGGGCTTGTCAGCATGGGCGGGCGGACCGTGGCGTTTGCGATGGCAGGATTGTTGGCGGACCCCGCCGTCTGGTTGACGGCACTGGTGGCCTTGCCGGGAAGCTTGGCGGCGCTGAAGTGGGCCGAGCACGTGCGGCACCGTTTGTCACCTCACACCACCCGGCGAGTGATCGAGGGCCTGCTGATGCTGTCGGGGATGTCGCTGGTGGTCAAGGCGGGCGGGTGGAGCTGATCATCCAGGCACGCCGATGCTTGGGGCCTGGCGCCTGGTGAGAATAAGCGCTACGTCGCTCATGTCTGCATGCCCCATTTGCGTACGGTGGCGCGCTCCAGGCTGCGGAAGATCAAGCTCTCCACCAACAATCCAATCACGATTACCGTGAACAGGCCAGCGAACACCGCCGGAATGTCCAGCACATTCTTGTTTTCGTAGATGAACCAGCCCAGGCCGCCGGACCCCGAGGTCGTGCCAAACACCAACTCGGCGGCGATCAAGGTGCGCCAGGCGAAGGCCCAGCCGACCTTTAGGCCGGAAAGAATGCTGGGAAAAGCGGCCGGCACCAGGATTCGCACCACATAGGAGGGCCCGGACAAACCCACGTTGCGGCCCACCATGCGCAGGGTTGGCGATACGGCCAGGAAACCGGCATGGGTGTTGAGGGCCACCGGCCACATGACCGAGTGCACCAGGACGAACACGATGCTCGGGTTGCCCAACCCTAACCAAACCAGGGCCAAGGGGAGCAGCGCAATGGCCGGAAGCGGGTTGAGCATGGCCGTCAGGGTCTCCAGCAGGTCCTGCCCGATGCGTGTGGTCATGGCCAGGATGCTCAAAGCCAGCGCCAGCACCAGTCCGATGGCGTAGCCTTGCAGCAGCACTTTGAGCGACACCGCCGCCTTCTGCAGCAACTCACCACTTGCGAGCTTGCCGCCGAAGGATTGGAGCGTGGCCCAGCAGGTGGGTAGCACCAGCGGGTTGTTGAGCCAGCGCGCGTAGGCCTCCCAGATCAGTGCCAGCATGAGCAGCAGCGCCAGCTTGCGCAATACCGCCATGTCCGTCAGGCGCTCCCACTGCGATAGCGGCTGCTCAACGACGCCAAAGTCCTGGTTAGTCAGGGGCTCGCGTACAAAGGAAGGCCTGGGAGTCGGCCGACCTTCTTCCGTTGGCTGGGTGTGCTCATTGACCATGCGTTGCCTCCTGAGCGGAGCCCCCCCCTTCGGCGAAAAGCATCCTGTGGATGTACTCCGACAGCCGCAGACCGGTGGTGTTGTCCACCGGGTCGGTGCCGTCGCTGTCGAGCTCCGCCCGCACCTGTCCCGGGTGAGGTGACAGCAGCAGAATGCGATTGCCCACCCGCACTGCCTCGGGGATGGAGTGGGTGACGAACAGTACTGTGAAGCGGGTGTCTTCCCACAACTGCAGCAACTCATCCTGCATCTGGCGCCTCGTCAACGCGTCCAACGCGGCAAAGGGTTCGTCCATCAGCAGGATATCCGGCTCCATCGCCATGCCGCGGGCGATCGCCACGCGCTGCTTCATGCCCCCTGACAAGGTGTGGGGATATGCATCGGCAAAGCGGCCCAGTTTCACCTTGTCGATGCAGTGACGCGCGCGCTCAATCGCCGCCGTCCCAGTCAGCCTGCCAGAGGCCTCCAGCGCAAAGACCACGTTGCCCAGCACGGTCTTCCAAGGCAGCAGCTGGTCAAACTCCTGGAACACCATCACACGGTCCGGGCCCGGGCGTGTGATGGGCACGCCTTTCAGCCGCATCTGGCCCTCAACCGGGCTGAGGTAGCCACCGGCGGCCTTGAGCAGCGTGGACTTGCCGCAGCCGGAAGGGCCAAGCAGCACAAAGCGATCACCTGCTTGCACCTCAAAGCTGACCCGGTAGGTGGCCGTCACCCGATGCTCGCGGGTCTTGTACTGCAGGGTCACACCTTCTGCCTGCAGCAAGGGGGTGCCAACTGAAGTCATCGGCTCGTCCTTGAGACTATGCTGTTGACGGACCCGGTCGCTTCGAGCCCTTTGTGCACTGTGACGGGGGCGGGGCACATCAGGCGCGGCGCTTCACGCTGTAGGAGCCTCAGCTGCCGGGCATGTCATGCACATCGGGAAAGAACAGGTCCTTCCACGACGCCGGCCGCGTCTTCAGCGTGCCCACTTGATGCATGAACTGCGCGAAGGGCAGGATGCGTTCGGGTGCCAGGGTGTAGCGCACCTGGGGGTCATTCATCAGGGCAAGGATCTTGTCCACGTTTTCCTTGCCCCCGCCTTCAGCCACGTACTGTTCGGCTGCCTTGCGTTTGTTGGCATTGATCAGGTCTGTGGCCTCACGCAGAGCGTCCATCACGGATTTGTAGCTCTTTGGGTTTTCGGTGCGGAACTTGTTGGTGGACCACACCATCAAGAAGGTGTTGGGTCCGCCCATGATGTCGTAGGAGTTCAGCACCACCCGCGCGCCCGACTCGATGGCTGTGTTCTGGAACGGCGGAGAAGTGAACTGCGACTGGATCTCGCCCGATCCCGACAACATGGCCCTCAGGCCCTCGGGGTGCGCAAGGTTGACCATCAGCGGGTTGAGCTTCTTGAAGTTCTCCACCCCAAACTCCCGCGCCGCCGCCATCTGCAGATAAGTGGTCTGCACCGAGGAGCCGGCGCCAGCCATTGCGATGCGGTCCTTCTCGGTGAAGTCCTTGACGGTCTTGATGTTGGGGTTGCGCGTGACCAGCATGTTGGGCATGGACGACAGGGCGGCCACTCCGCGCACATCCATATTGCCACGCGTGCGGTCCCACAAGATGATGGCCGGGCCGGTACCGCCCGCCGCAAAGTGCAGGCTGCCTGACAGCAGGGCATCGTTGGCCGCAGCGCCCGCACCCAGCGTGGCCCAACTGACCTTGGTGCCCGGCAGGCCGTTGCGTGCCAAGTGCTTTTCCACCAGCTTCTCGGCCTTCATGACCGTGAGCTGCATGTAGCCAATGCCGTATTGGCTCATCAGCTTGAGTTCGCTCACTTCAGTCTGGGCGGCCGCCCCGCCCGCAGCCAGCGCCAAGGTGGCCAGCCAGCTCTTCCATTTCAGGATTCCCATCACTTGTCTCCTCTTTGGGTTGGTCAGGGCCGCACGCCAATCTTGGGCTTAGGCCCAAGCGTTGTCTGCATCCGTCCCCTGGCGGCTTCGATGAACCGGCACAGGATGGGCCGGGTCTCGCGGGGGTCGATGATCTCTTCCACCCCGAAGGCCTCGGCGGTGCGAAATGGGGAGGCTGCGGCGCGCAACTCGGCCTCGATTTCCGCCTCGCGCGCCTTGGGGTCCGCCGCCGATTCGATCTCGCGCCGGAAGGCGGCCGCCACGCCGCCCTCGATGGGCAGGGAGCCCCACTCGGCGGAGGGCCAGGCCAGCTTGAGGTCCAACCCATTCTTGTCGGTGGTGCCCATGCCGGCCATGCCGTAGCACTTGCGGATCACCACCGTGAAGATGGGCACGCTGGCTTGCAGGCCGACATAGACACTGCGCATGCCCTCGCGCAGGGTCGCGGCGGCCTCGGCCTCGCGCCCAACCAGGAAGCCAGGCACGTCGACCAGGAACACCAGCGGAATGTGAAAGGTGTCGCAAAGCTCGATGAAGTGGGTCTGTTTGCGTGCCGCCTTCACGTCCATGGCCCCGCCGTTGACCATGGGGTTGTTGGCCACGAAACCCACCACGTGGCCGTTCATTCTGGCCAGACAGGTGATCAGTGCCTTGCCGAAGGTGGGCTGGATCTCAAAGATGGAACCCACATCGGCGATCAGCCGGATCAAGCGGCGCATGTCATAGGGCCTGCGGCGGTTTTCAGGGACGATGCGTCGCAGTTCCTCCTCGGCCCGGTCTGCCGGGTCGCTGCGCTCACCCATGGGCGGCAGCTCCCAGACATGGCGCGGCATGTAGGACAGGTAGCGACGGATCATCGCCAGACACTGCTGCTCGTCGGCTGCGACGTTGTCGATGGTGCCCGCAGTGGCCACCGCCATGGCAGCTCCGCCGAGCTCCTCCTTGGTGATTTTTTGGCCCAGGGAGCGTTCCACCACGGGCGGACCGGCAGCAAAGACATGACTCGTGTCCTGGACCATCACCGACCAGTGCGACAGGATGGCGCGGCCCGCCGGACCGCCCGCCGCTGAGCCCATGACAGCGCACACCACCGGCACCTCACCGAGCAACTGCACCGAGCGTTCGAAGCCGTGCACGCCCGGGAACACCGAATGCCCGCGCCGCGTGATGGAGGTGACGCTCCCACCGGCGCCATCGATGAGGTTGACCAGTGGGACGCGGTACTGGTGCGCCAGATCTTCGACGAAGCCTCCCTGACCGCCTTTCTTGCGGTCTCCGCTCCAGCTGGTACCGCCCCGCACCGTGAAGTCCTCGCCCCCCACGGCTACCGGGCGACCGTCGATCAGGGCCAAGCCCATGACGTAGGGCGCGGGCGTGGCGCCCACCAGTCGGCCGGCTTCGTAGCGGCCTTGCCCTGTGAGCGTGCCGATCTCATTGAACGAGCCGGCATCCACCAGGCCGTCGATGCGCTCGCGGATGGACAGCCGCCCCTGGGCGTGATGCTTGTCTACCGCAGCAGGGCCGCCCAGCGCGTGCGCATAGGCGCGCCGGCGCGTCAGCTCGTCGAGCTCGACGCTCCAGGGTTCAGCAGCCTGCGGGGTGCTCATCTTCAAGCCTGGACGACCGCCAGGGGCTGCCCCTCGGAGACGGCTTCGCCCTGGGTGACCAGGACTTCCACCAGCAAGCCGCCGTCTTCGCACAGGACCGGAATCTCCATCTTCATTGACTCCAGCACCATCACGGTGTCGCCAGGCGCCAGGCGCTGCCCAGGTTGGGCCGTGATCTCCCAGACCGAGCCGGTGACCTCCGAAATCAGTTGCGCGTGGGCCATGAGGGGTGTCCTTTCGGGGAGGGGGTGTCGCGGGGTTGTTCAGAAGCTGGTGGGCCAGGCGTGCATCAGGTGCTGGCCAACGCCCTTTGTGAGGCGCAGCTCGTGCACCTCCAGCATGCGGATCAGGTACTCGCGCGTGTCCTGCGGACGCACCACCGACTGCATTGCGTAGACCGAAGCGATGTCCCACACACTGTTGGCCCGGTTCATCTGGGCCTGGGCTTGCTCGAAACCTGGCGCGTCGGGATCCAGTCCATGCACCACGCGCACCGCGAACTGCGGATCCATGAAGCTGATCTCTGCGGTCGGCCAGCCCGCAAACTCGTCGCTGTTGCGGCCGCCGCCCATGTTCAGGTAGGCCTGACCGTAGCTCTTGCGCAGCACCAGCGACAGCTTGGGCACCGTCACCAGCGACAGGGCGTTCATGAAGTTCATGATCTTGCCCGGGGCGCGGCGCCGCTCAGCTTCGGTGCCAATCACGAACCCCGGCGTGTCTACCAGCATGACGATGGGGATGTTGAACGAGTCGCACAACACAAGGAAGCTGGTGATCTTCTCGCAGGCGTCGGTGTCGAGCGCCCCGCCCTTGTGCAACGGGTTGTTGGCCACCACACCGACAGTCTTGCCGCCCAGGCGCGCCAGGCCCGTCACCCCCACCTTGCCAAAGCGGGCCTTGAGTTCGAAGAAACTGTCGCTGTCCACCACGGTACGGATGACCTTGCGCACGTCGTAGACCTGTGTGCGACTCTCGGGCAGCAGGTCCAGGATGTGCGGCATGTCCCGGCCCGAGCCGGACGGGACGCTCTTGACCGGCGGCGCGTCGTGGTGGTGGCTGGGCAGGTAGGACAGAAAGGACTTGATGGCGTCGATCGCCTCTTCGTCGGAGTCGACTGCGAGATCGGCAAAGCCCGTGACCTCGGCATGCAGTTTCCAACCCCCCAGTGCCTGCGGGTCGACGTCCTCTTTGATCGCCATGGACGCCAGCAGCGAACTCGACACGGCCAGCACGGCGCCCTTGCGCATGACGTGGAAGTCCGACATCACGGAGTACCAGGAAGAGGAGCCATAGGACAGGCCCAGCGTGGCCGAGGCCCAGGGCGTCTGCCGCAGACGCTGGTACTGCGCGCCGTCATTGCCCAGCAGCAGGCCCATGCCGCGCGAACCCATGTGGTCGGGCATGCGTGCGCCGGAGGATTCGCCCAGGAACACCAACGGCAGGCCGCGCTGCGTGGCCACCCGTTTGACATGGGCGATCTTGCGGCCGTTGGTCGCGCCGCTGGAGGCCCCCATTACGGTGAAGTCATTGACCACCGCGGCCGCCTCGCGCCCATCGATGCGACCGAATCCGGCGATCTTGCCGTCACCTGGGGAGCGGTCCTGATCCTGGGCAACGGCCGAAGTGGCGAAGAGGCCGCTCTCGACGAAGCTGCCGCTGTCGAACAGCCGCTCCATGCGTTCGCGGGCATTCAGCAGCCCCTGCGCCTGTCGGCGCGCAAGCTTGTCGGGCCCGCCCATGGCCGTGGCCCGCGCCCTGCGTTCCTCGAACTCGGCGTCCAACCGCGCCTGCCGGGTGTCGGGGCTGGAAGGGGTTTGGCTCATGGTGCAAGGTCCGCAGGAGGTGCCTGACGCGGTGCCTCCATGATGGTGTTCGAGGAACGCAAGGCGTCGATTGCGGCGTCGTCCAGCCCCAGCCAACTGCGCAGCACGGACCGAGAGTCTTCGCCCGTGCGGTGCCCGGCGTGGCGCACAGCGCCTGGCGTGGCTGACAGGCGGGGCACGGCCTGAGCCATGGCTACAGTCCCAAGCTGCGGGTCTGGAGCGCGCACGATGGAACCTCGCGCACGATAGTGAGGGTCGGTGAAGATGTCGGCGATGGTGTAGATGCGCATGGCCGGCACAGCCGCCGCCAGCAGCGTGGTTTCAACCTCTTCCAGCGCACGAGTGCTCGTCCAGCCAGCCACCAGGTCGTCGATCTCTTCAGCATTCGCCGAGCGCGCGGTGTTGGTGGCAAAGCGCTCGTCTTGCGCCAAACCCGGTTGCCCCATGGCTTCGGCCAGTCGGCGAAAAACGGCGTCGCCCATGGCTGTGACATGGATGAATTGGCCGTCGCCTGTGGGGTAGAGGTTGTTGGGTGTGGACTCGGGCAAGCGCGAACCGCAGCGGTTGGCCACGAAGCCGGTCTTGTCGTACGCCGGTATCCAGGGCTCCATGAAGCTGAATGCGCTTTCGTACAGCGCGGCGTCCACCACCTGCCCGCGCCCGTTGCGGCCGCGCGCCAGCAGCGCCAATGTCGTGCCAAAGGCGGCGTACAGGCCGGTGATGTAGTCGGTCATCGATACGGCCACCCGCGCCGGTGGACGGTCCGGGTCGCCAGTGAGGTGGCGAAGGCCGCTGAGCGCTTCGCCAATAACACCGTATCCAGCGCGCTGGCTGTAGGGTCCGTCCTGGCCGAAGCCGCTGATCCGCACCATTACCAGACCGGGGTTGCGCGCGCTCAGCGCCTCATAGCCCAGCCCCCAGCTCTCCAGCGCTCCTGGGCGGAAGTTTTCGATCAACACATCGGCCTTGGCGGCAAGTTCACCCGCGATCTCCCGGGCGCGCGCCTGACGCAGGTCTAGCGCCAGCACCGCCTTGTTGCGGAAGATGCTGGCGGCGTACAGCGATTGGCCGTGAACGCGTTTACCCATGGAGCGAACGGCGTCGCCAGCCGGATCCTCGATCTTCACCACCTCGGCACCGAAGTCCGCTAGCAGTCGACCGCAGAAGGGCCCTGCCACCGTCGAGCCCATTTCCAGCACCCGCATACCCGTCAGCGGGCCAGCGGCGGCGGCGGCGTTTGGGGCGACAGCCGATGGGGCGTCGGCCGGGGCTTCGGGGGCAATGGGTCTCACAGGATGTACTTCTGGTATCGCTCGAAGAAGGTGCGCGCGCTGCGCATGTTGGCGCGGCGCAGGGCCTCTGCGCGGTCGGCGTCGCCCGCCACCATGGCCTCCAGCACGGCGGTGTGCTGGGCCAGCCCAAGTTCGGCGCGGCCCGGCAGGATGATGATGCGGCGGATCAGCGTCTGCGTGCGCTCCAGGATGCTGTCGAGCATCTCGCGCAGCATGGGGTTGCCACAGGCCTCGATCATTTCGGTGCGGAAGGCCTCGTAATCGCGGATGTAGTCATCCAGCCGACCGGCCGCCACGTGCTCCTTCATCGGTCCCTTGAAGTGAGTCAGCGCCTGCTGCCACCGGGCTTTCGATCCCAACTGAGTGGCCAGACGCGCGCACAGGCCTTCGAGCACCTCGCGTACGTCGTACAAATTGCCCACCTGGGAGGGCTCCAGCCGAATCACCACTGCGCCGCGGTTGGGAATGCGCTCGACAAGTCCTCGCTGTTCCAGCACCGCCAAGGCTTCACGAACGCGGCTGCGTGGCACGCCGAATTCAAGCGCCAGTTCGCCCTCCGCCAACTTGGACCCCGGAGGAAGTTCATGGGTGGCAATGCGCGAGCGCAGCACACCGGCGATGTCTGGTCGAACGTTTCGGGATTCGGATCGGACCGTGGGTTTGGTCTTCGTCGTTGGCGCTTGTGGCGCATCAGGCGCAGAGGACGGCTCAGCAGCGCCCAAGCGGCCCGTGATGGCGGCTCTGGTCGGTGCGGTGCGACGGCTGGACATCGAGAAGGCCAGTGTTCAGAAGTGCCGATGCGACAAGGAAGAGGTCAGGTTATCGACGAACGCACAAAGGTGTCAACAAGATTGTCAACACTTAGGGTATATCGGGAGGCTGACCCCGCCTACGATCGCGCGTTCTCGTACCACCCGTCACACCTCAGGCCTGCTTTCGCCAGCCCCCGATCATGACCAACGACCCCACCCTTCCCCTCACCCGCCTGGGCCGCACCGGCCTGCAGATCTCGCGCCTGTGCCTGGGCTGCATGAGCTACGGCGTGCCCGAGCGCGGCACGCACCCGTGGTCTTTGCCGGAGGAGCTGAGCCGCCCGTTCATCCGCCGCGCGCTGGACCTGGGCATCCATTTCTTCGACACCGCCAACGTCTATTCCGACGGCACCAGCGAGGAGATCGTGGGCCGCGCCCTGCTGGACTTCGCCCGGCGCGACGAGGTGGTGATCGCCACCAAGGTGCACGGCCGCATGCGCCCGGGGCCGCATGGCGCAGGCCTGTCGCGCAAGGCCATCCTGGCCGAGATCGACGCCAGCCTGAAGCGCCTGGGCACCGACTTCGTCGACCTCTACCAGATCCACCGCTGGGACGACCACACGCCCATCGAAGAGACGATGCAGACCCTGCACGACGTCGTGCGCGCGGGCAAGGCGCGCTACCTGGGGGCCTCGTCGATGTTCGCCTGGCAGTTCGCCAAGGCGCAGGAGGTGGCGCGCACGCGCAGCTGGACGCCCTTTGTTTCCATGCAGAACCACCTGAACCTGCTGTACCGCGAGGAGGAGCGCGAGATGCTCCCGCTGTGCGCCGACCAGGGCGTGGGCCTGATCCCGTGGAGCCCGATGGCCCGCGGCCGGCTGACGCGCCCCTGGGACACGCACACGGCCCGCACCGAGACCGACGCCTACGGCAAGACCCTCTACAACGCCAGCCAGGAGGCGGACCGCCGCGTGGTGGACGCCGTGCAGCGCGTGGCCCAGCGCCTGGGCGTGCCCATGGCGCGGGTGGCCCTGGCCTGGGTGCTGGACAAGCCGGGCGTCAGTGCCCCCATCGTCGGTGCCACCAAGATCGAGCAGCTGGACGAAGCCGCCGCGGCGGTGTCGCTGCAGCTCAGCGACGAGGACGTGGCCGAACTGGAAGCGCCCTACCTGCCGCACGCCGTGGTGGGGTTTCGTTGAGCGCTGAGCAGCCCGCCCCGCCTCCTGAGACCGCCGAGCTTGCAGCGGCGCCGCCACCCGCTGGTGGCTTGCCGCTGGAGGGCCTGCGCGTCGTGGAGTTCACCCACATGGTGATGGGCCCGAGCTGCGGCATGATCCTGGCGGACCTGGGCGCCGAGGTCATCAAGGTCGAGACCCTGGAGGGTGACGCCACGCGCCGCCTGCTGGGCTCGGGCGCGGGCTTCTTTGGCGTCTTCAACCGCAACAAGAAGAGCCTGGCCGTGGACGTGCGCGACCCGCGCGGCCTGGAGATCGTGCTGCGCCTGGCCGCCACGGCCGATGTGTTCTGCGAGAACTTCAAGCCCGGCGCCCTGCAGCGACTGGGGCTGGGGCACGAGGTGCTGGAGCGCCTGAACCCGCGTCTGATCAGCGTGTCGATCAAGGGCTTTCTGCCGGGGCCTTACGAGCACTGCACCGCGCTGGACGAGGTGGTGCAGATGATGGGCGGCCTGGCCTATATGACCGGGCCCGAGGGCCGACCGCTGCGCGCGGGCAGCAGCGTCAACGACATCATGGGCGGCATGTTCGGCGCCATCGGCGTGCTGGCGGCGCTGGCGCAGCGCGCCAAGACCGGGCGCGGGCAGGCGGTGCAGGCCGCGCTGTTCGAGAACAACGTGCTGCTGGTGGCGCAGCACATGATGCAGTTCGCCGTCACCGGCCGGCCCGCGGCCCCCATGCCCGGGCGCATCAGCGCCTGGGGCGTCTACGACGTCTTCACTGTGAAGGACGGCGAGCAGATCTTCCTGGCCGTGGTGAGCGACACGCAGTGGCAGGCTCTCTGCCAGGCCTTCGCCTTTGACGACCTGGGCGCCGACCCGCGCCTGCGCACCAACAACGAGCGGGTGGGGTGCCGCGAGTGGCTGATGCCGCTGCTGCGCGAACGCTTCGCCCCCTACCCCGCGGCCGAACTCGCCCAGCGCTTCGAAGCCCACGGCCTGCCCTTTGCACCCATCACCCGCCCGCAAGACCTGTTCGAAGACCCGCACCTGCTCGCCACCGGCGGCCTGGCGCCCGTGACCCTGCCGGCCGATGCCAGCGGTGCCGGGCGCCCCGTTGACACCCGCGTGCCCCTGCTGCCGCTGACGCTGGCCGGCAGCCGCCCCGGCGTGCGCAGCGCACCCCCTTCCATCGGCGAGCACAGCCAGGCCTTGCTGCTCGAACTCGGCTACACCGCAGCCGATATCGAAGAACTGCAAGACGCGAAGGTGGTGGCCGGCGGCTGATCACCACCGTCACCCTCGGGACATCACGGGCTTGTGCGGCGGGTGGGGATGGTGCGATGCTGGCGCGCGGTTCAGGATCCTGGGCTACCACCGCTTCCCAGCATCACCAAGAGGACAAAGAGGAGACACCCCCGTGAAGACATCCCGCATCACCACCAGCGATGGCGTTGGCCTGAATGTGCTTGAGGCCGGCAGCGGCCGCCCCCTCGTGCTGATTCCCGGCTGGTCGCAGGCGGCCGAGCAGTTCAAGTTCCAGATCGAAGGCCTGGCGGACCGCTACCGTGTCATCGCCATCGACATGCGCGGCCATGGAGACTCCGACAAGCCCACGCACGGCTACCGCATCCAGCGCCTGGCCAAGGACGTGTGGGACGCGCTGCGCGCCCTGGATCTGCAGGATGTCACCATCCTCGGCCACAGCATGGGCTGCTCGGTACTGTGGTGCTACTTCGACCTCTTCGGTGCTGAGCGCATCGGCAAATTCGTCTTCTGCGACGAACCGCCCTTCCTCACCAGCAACCCCGCCTGGAGCGAGGAGGAACTCGCCAACGCCGGCGCCATCTTCAGCCCCGAGGCCGTGACCGGCACCGCCAACGCCCTGGCCGGCCCGGACGGCGTGGCCACCTCCAAAGGCTTCGTGGGGGGCATGGTCACCTCGGCCATGCCCAAGGAGCAGCTCGAGTGGATGATCGACTGCAACCTGAAATTCCCGCGCGCGCACTCGGCCGCGCTCATCTACAACCACTGCCACCAGGACTGGCGTGACGTGATGCCCCGCATCAACGTGCCCACGCTCTACATCGGCGGGCGCGTGAGCCTGGTGCCCTGGAAGGGCGTGGCCTGGTCGGCCGCCCAAACCCCAGGGGCCCGGCTGGAGATCTTCGAGGAGGCCGAGGGCGGCCAGCACTTCATGTTCGTGGAGAACCCCGCCAAGTTCAACCGCATCCTGGCGGACTTCATGGGTTGAGGGGTTTAAGGGGCGACCGGGCTGCAAGACCGCATTGCAGCCCGTTCACCCATCGACGCCATTCAAGCTCGCGCAGACGCAGCATTCCCCCCTTCATTCCCGCGTTCCCCGCGCAAACCCGTCAACACCCCCTGAATCTTCTGCATATGCCCCCCACAGCAGCACTGCAAATCGCTGCCCAGCAGCCTGGTATCCCGCTCACACCGGCTCGCAAGCGGTTCAACACCTTGATCCGGCAGATCGAGCAGTCCCGGCAAGCGCTGGCGGCCTGGCAGGACGGCATCGTGGCGTACCGGCAGTCGTACGCCGGCCATCTGCAGCCCTTGCAGACGCAGTTGTTGCAGGGGCAGCGCCAGTGGGTGCACCTGCTGGACGCCGTGATCGGCAAGCCGGGCTGGACGAAGTCCGAGCGAGCTTTGTTGCGAGAACTGCTGTGCGAGGCGGCAGGCGAGTTGCTGGAAGGCCAGGGCGAAGATGCGGTGCTCAAGGCGCTGTACGACAAACACGCCGAGCTTGACTTCGACACCGAGCAGCGCGAAGCCGTGCGTGCCATGAAGGATCTGGCCGAACTGATGACCGGCCTGGACCTGGGAGACGATGACGGCTTGCACAGCGAAGAAGACCTGTTCAAACGCATGGAGCACGGCTTGCATCAGCAGTGGACGCAAAACGCCGCAGAGGAAGCCGATGAGACCGATGACGCACAAGGCTCTGGCGCCAGTGGGCCCGGTCAGCGGCGCTCACCGAAGTCGGCCAGGAAGCGCAAGACCGCCGCTGAGCAGCGGCGGGAAGCCGAAGCCCAGCAGGCCACGCAGTCGGTGCGTGAGATCTATCGCAAGCTGGCCAGCGCGTTGCACCCCGACCGGCAAACCGATGCAACCCAGCGCGAAGCCCACACCGCGCTGATGCAGCGCGTGAACCAGGCCTATGAAGCCCAGGACCTGCTCACACTGCTGGAGTTGCAGCTGCAGATCGAGCAGATCGACGCCGGCCACATGGCTGGCGCCAGCGAAGCCAAGGTCAAGCACTACAACAAGGTCCTGGGCGAGCAGCTGGCCGAACTCAAGGCCGAAATCGAGAGCGTCGAGATGACCTTCCGCATGGAGTTCGGTCTGCACCCGGGCTGGGGCCTCAACCCCGCCAAGCTGGGCCTCGTGCTCGAGCAGACACGCCGGGCGTGGCAAGCCGACCTTGCCCATCGCCTCCAACAGCACCGCATGCTCGAGGACCAGGCGGCCACCAAGCGATGGTTGAAGAGCGTGCGCAAGCAACGGCGCGAAGAGGCCTACGACGACCTGCCGTTCTGAGCAGCGCTGCCCCGAAGCCCTCAGCAGTGCCGCCTGAGGGGAGCATCAAGGCGCGTGCCGCGCGCAGAACGCCGCGGGCGTGAGGATGTGATAGCGCTGCGCCAGTGCCAGCAGGTCTTTGTCGCCCGTCACCAGCAGGTCGGCGCCCGAGGCCAGCATCAGCGCCAGCACGGGCTCGTCAGCCGCATCGCGCAAGCCGGCATCGCTGGCCTGCTTCAGGCTCTCGATGTCCGGGTCCACAAGTTCCGCGGCAAAGGCCAGGGAGTCCACCCATTCGGCCACCTCCAGCTCGCTCAGGTGGGCCATGGGGCGCAGGCGCACCAGCACCCGTGCACATTCGGCCAGGATCCACGGGGACACCACCACCTCCAGCCCCCCGGACCGCCACGCGGCGACGATCCGCCCGGGCGGGCCCGACGGGTAGGCCATGCCGGCAACGAGGACGTTGGTGTCCAGCACCACCCGCATGTCGCTTCAACCCCGGCGGGTGAGCGGGCTGGACCCGGCGTCGGCCTCGGCCTCGGCCTTCATCTCGCGGCGCACGGCGGCCGTGGCGGCTTCGATGGCATCCATGCCCTCGGCCTCGGGCACCTGGGCAAAGCCCTCGGCCAGCCGCGCGCTCAGCGCGTCGAAACGGGTCTGCATGCGCCGGATGCGCTCGAACAGCTTGGCGTCGATCAGCGCGGCCACCGGCTTGCCGTCCTTCTTGATGAGCACGCTGTCGTTGCGGTATTGCACGATGTTGAGCATTTCGCCCAGGTTCTGGCGAAAGCCGACGGCGCTGGTTTCAGTGATCATCACAAACCTCCATGACCAGTATGGTCAATATGATTGACAACTTATCACGCAGAGTCTCCTGCAGTGCTTCCCAGGTGTCAACAAGCGCTGGTAACTGCGCGGCCGGCAATCCACGATTCCCGAATCGATCAAGGACAACGAACGAAGCCCGGCCTTGCGGGCCGGGTGAAGCGGAATGCGCGCTCGACAAGGGCGCCCTTCGGCTCCCTTCAACGAAGCCCGGCCTTGCGGACCGGGTGACGCGGTCTGACAAGTCCTGGATGGTGTGGCCGTAGCCCCTTCAACGAAGCCCGGCCTTGCGGGCCGGGTGACGCCGGGAGTGCGTGGCCACTGGGGTCTACCAGCGCGGCCTCCTTCAACGAAGCCCGGCCTTGCGGGCCGGGTGAAGCAACGGGTCTCCGGTGTGGGAGCACGACGATCAGGACCTTCAACGAAGCCCGGCCTTGCGGGCCGGGTGAAGCCTGACTTGTTCGAGCGGAACCAGCCGCCCTTCTGCCTTCAACGAAGCCCGGCCTTGCGGGCCGGGTGAAGCGCGGCCAGGGCTTCAACCACGGCATTCGACTGGCCCTTCAACGAAGCCCGGCCTTGCGGGCCGGGTGAAGCCGATCACGACACCCGTGATGTGGTCGGCGTCATCCCTTCAACGAAGCCCGGCCTTGCGGGCCGGGTGAAGCACGCCAAGGTCGAGCAGGCCAGGGGCACGCTGCTCCTTCAACGAAGCCCGGCCTTGCGGGCCGGGTGAAGCCCTGCCGGTGCCCAACCGGTGGTCCCAGAAATTTCCTTCAACGAAGCCCGGCCTTGCGGGCCGGGTGAAGCGGCGGGCAGGCCCAGCGTGCCGGATGCTGCCGCGCTCCTTCAACGAAGCCCGGCCTTGCGGGCCGGGTGAAGCCCCGCCGCGCCAAGTGGGCGGGGCGACAGGATTTTCAGGGGTTTGGGCGCGAACCCTGCTGCTGCCTTGCGTCGTGCACGGCGGTTCATGGCCTGCACCTCTGCAAGTGCTTCACTCGTCAGCAATTTCGCTGCGCGCGAACCCCCCTGCAGGCGGGTCGACGCTGGGGGTTCGCGCAGCGGGGCGGAAGAAGCCGTACTTGCCCACGCTGGTGACCTCGGCGCGCCACAGGCTGGTCACGCCGGGCAGGGCGTTCAGCGTGTCTACCGGCCGCGCGCGCAGCAAGGCCACTTCGGGCAGCGTCAAGGGCGTCTCCCAGCCGGGCCAGACGTAGGCGCGCCCCGCGCCGAAACCGGCGGTCTCGGCGCGCCGCGCCGCCACCGGCACCACCGGATGCAGGGGCAGGGATTCGATGGCGAGCCACACGGCCATCGGTTGCCCGGGCGTGGCGCTGTCGCTGGGGGCCGCGGGCTGGTGGGCGTGCGTCATGAGGGCGGCCGGGTCCCATCCCAGGGTGTGCTGCTCTTCATAGGCGCCGCCGAAGAGCGCGGCGTCGATTCGCTCGGCCAGGGGGCGGCGGGGCCGGCAGCTGCGCGGGTCCAGCGCCTGTGCGAGCTTGCGAAATTCATCGACCATGCGCTGCTGGCCGGAGGTGAAGTCAAAGCGCGTGCGGGCGATGAAGCCCTTGTCGTTGACCACGGCGTCGGTGGCGTAGCCGGCCAGAAAACCCAGCGCGCGCGCATCGTGCCGGCAGGCGTGCGCGGCGGCCTGGAAGTCGGCAGGCGTGAGGGTGCGCAGGTGTTGCACGGCGGTTCGTCCGCCGTCATCGCCCGCTACCTCGAAGCGGAACTCCAGGGCCTCGGCGCGCCCGGTCATGTGGCGTTGCAGCGTCTGTCGCACCTGATCGGCCGGCGCGCCATGCAGGCAGGCCCGGCCGTTGCGCCAGGACAGCGCCACCGGCAGCGCGTGGTCCTGTACCAGCACGCGCAGCAGCCCCAGCGCGGCCATGAACCCGATGGGTGAGGCCAGGGGCAGGCCCGTGAGGTCCAGCGTGGTGCGGGTGTCAGCCATCGCCGGCGGCCTCCTCCATCGAAGCGCGGGCGTCGGCAGCGCGCAGCAGGGTTTCCATCCACGCCAGCGCCCAGGGGCTGCGGCCCTGGTGGACAGCCGCCCAGGCGGCCAGCCAACCGGATGACAGGTGGGCGTAGCGGGCGCCGGGCGCTTCGGGGTCGGCGCAGGGCGGCAGCCATGGGCGCCCGTAGCCGTGGTGGGTGGCGGTGAGGTGCCGCACCAGCGGGTCACCCGGCTGGGCCTCCTCCAACGAGGCGAACTCGTGCCGGAAGCCCTGGGGCACGCCCGAGGTGCGCCAGGCGGCCAGTTGCTCGTCGCGCCGCCGCAGCGCGGACTTGGCCAGTACCGGCCCGCTTGCTGCCGCCAACGGGCTGCCATGCAGCAGGGCCTGCATGCGCGCTTCCACCTTGCCGGCATCGTGAATCCACGCTGCGGCCACCACGGCTTCACGCCCGGCGGCGGGTTCCCCTTCGGCCAGGGCGCTTGCCCAGCGGCCCACATCGGCGTGGTGCTGCTCCAGGGTGACGGCCCGGCCGGTTTCGATCACGCCTTCCAATTCCTCGGTGCCGCGGCCACGCACCACCCAGCCGCAGGGGTGGGCTTCCAGGCGCGCGCTGCGCAACTGCGCGGCCAGCGGGTGGCCGCTGCGCGCCACGGTTTCCAGCAAGTGCCTGCGCGCCTCGGCCAGGGCCTCGCGCAGGTCTTCTTCCGATTCAGCGGCTTCGGCCTGCAGAGCGGTCAGCGCGGCGCAGGCCGCTTCCACCTCGGCGGTGCTCCTGCCAAAACGGGGCCAGCGGCTCGGGGTCAGGCGCAGCACCACACGGGCCCGGGCGTCGGTATCCAACCGGGCTGCCAGGCAGGCATCGGCCAGGTCTTCCACCGGCGTGGCGGATTGCGGCGCCCAGCCGTGACGGTCGCAGCCGCCCCAGGCGGCGGGTACGACCAAGGTGTCGCCAGGGCGGACCTCGGCCGCGCTCACCACGGCGCAGTCGTCCGGGCCGCGCCAGCGCAGGGCCTGTCGGCCGCCATGGGCGGTGGGCCCTGGCGGCGCGTTGTCGTCGGCAGAGGCGTCCAGATCGCCCCAGTCGTCGTCTGCCCGGGCCTGCGCCAGCCAGCGCCGTACGGCACCCACGGGCAGTGCCAGCGCCTCGCGCTGCAGGGGCGGCAGCAACCCGACCGCCGCGGCCCAGCCGGCAGGGTCGGCGCTGTCCAGATCGTCGCGCCACACCAGGCTCACATCGGGTGCGCGGTCGCAAGGCCCGTGCAGCCAGGCCGCCAGGTCCAGCGCGGGCGCAAACGGCCCGGTCTGGGCCAGCAGCCCCAGGTGGGCTGGCAGCAAGGTGGCGGCGCGGGGTACGGGCTCGGCCGGTGGCGGGTGGCGCTCCAGCACCTGCTGCAGCGCCAACAGGCCGAAGTCCACCGTGCCGCCCTGCCCGGCGGCGGTGGTTTGCAGCCAGTCCCACGCTGCCGCCAGGGCATCGCCATAGACCGGGTCGGCCCGGTCACGCGACACACGCCGGATGATGGTGGCGTGCGAGGCCTGCCGCAGGCCCAGGCGGTCCAGCCGGCCGAAGCGCTGGCGCAGTGCCGACAGGCTGGCGCATTCGGTCACCAGCGCGTCGAAGTCCAGGTCTGCGCCCACCTCCACGGTCTGCGTGGCCACCACGAACAGGGGCGTGTCTGCAGCGTTCCGCACACGCCCGGCGGCGATGCGGGGCAGCAGGCCCGTCAGTTCGCGGTCGCGGTCGGCCGCGCGCACCCGGCCCGTGAGCAGCACCGCTTGCAGGCCCTGGGCATGCAGCCGTTCAAAGCAGGCGCGCGCCGTGGCCACCCGGTTCACAACGATGCCAATCCGGTTGACGCCAGAGCCCTCCGCCAGCGCGACGGCTTGGGTGGCAATTGCGCGGACGAAGTCGCCCTCACCCGGGCCGGCCTCCATCAAGGACGCTGGCTTGCAGGCCGCCAGCCGCTGCTGCACCACTGGCAGCCCCAGGTCTGCGGGCGACAGGGCGAGCACGGGTGAACGCTCCTCCTCGCCCAGGTCATCCGCTTCCCGCCCACCTTGCGGCGCGGCGTGACCCCCCAGCGTGGCCGACATCGGCACCACGCCCAAGCCGGCGCCCTGTGTGCTCAAGGTGTGCAGTGTTTGCAGGAAGGGCGCTGACAAGTGGGCCTCGTCCACGATGACCAGGGTGTCATGCCCGAAGAAGCCGGCGTGCATGGGCCAGCGGCGGGGGCTGACCCCGTAGCCGCGGAAGAGCAGCCGCGAGCCGAGTTGGTCCACCGTGGTGAGGGCCACGGTGATGCGCTCGGGGTGCAGCACCCAGTCGTCATCGCCATGCACCCCGCCCCGAAGGCGCACGACCTGGGGGGCCCCCGGGCCCAGCCGCGCAGCCAGTGTGGCCAGGCCTGGGCTGCGCCCTGGAGCGGCCAGGGCCTGTGCGATTCGCTGGGCCCGCTCGTGCACCGCATCCACCACGATGCGCCTGTCCACCACGAAGGCGATGCGGCGCCAGCCGCCCTGGGCGGCCGCCCAGACAGCAGCATCCACCATGGCCGATTTGCCCAAGCCCGTGGGCACCGTTACCCGCGGGGTACGGCGCTGCGCGAGCAGGTGGGCCGCCACCGTTTGCCAGGGAAACGGCGCGATCCCCTGCACTTCACGGAAGAAGTCCTCGAACGTCATCGGGGTCACCTTGGCCGCTCAGGGCCAGCGAAGTTCGAGGGGCGTCGGCCGGAACAGGCCCACGCCGAAATGCCGCCAGCGCCCGGCCAGCACAGGCCCCTGCACGGGCTGCGCAAAGCGCAGGCGTACATGAAAGCGCGGTACCCGGGTGGGCACCTCGTGTACGCCGGGCGCGCCGGTGAAGTCCGACAGGCTGGACAGTGTCATCTTCAGCGCTGGGGGGAACCCGGCCATTTGCAGTGACTCGCGCATGGCCGCCTCCAGCGCATCGGGGCTGTGGCGCTTGGGCGGCCGGTCCAGCAAGACCGGGGTCACCGTGGACCAATCGGTGTGCGGCCCCCGCCAGGTCTGGCCGCGCAACGCCACCAACGTGTCAGGGCCCTCGATGACCGGTGCCACGTGAGCCACCTGCCCGTCGGGCAGGTGCACCTGACGCAGGCGGGCCAGCCCTGACAGCGCCAGGGCGCGTTCCTGCGGCGGCAGGCCGGCAGGCAAGGCCACCGCCAAGCCGCGAAGGCGGCCGCGCGCGTGGTCATGCCCCACATCGGGCAGGGGCAGCCAGGCGGCATGGGGCGCGGCAGGGTCATGGCCATGGATGCAGGCCGGTGCGTCGTCCCCCAGCAGTCCCATCACCGCCGCCCGGAAGGCGCGGGCCAGCGTGTGCGCAGTGTCGGCACCCCAAGTGGCGCCGGCCAAGCTCAAGGCGACCCAGTCCAGCGCGCCACTGGCGACCGTTCCCTCGTCAGGTGTCTGGGGGCCCGGGGCGCGGAAGGCGGCAAGGCTTTCGCAAGCCGGTGGCGGACGCCGCAGGGTGCCATGCCCTTGTCGCGCAAGGCGGTCCAGCTCGTCCAGGCGGCCGGCGCGCGGCACCCGCAGGAAGATGGTCCCGGTGGGGTCGGGCACCAAGGTGGGCGGCTGGCGTGGACTGCACGAACCTGCGTCTCCATCGTTGTCGCGCAGAAAGCGGGCGGTGACAAAGGTGTGTGATGTGCCCAGGTGGGTCATGCGGCCGGCCAGCGCGTCCAGGGCCTGGAAGATGCGATCCGGAACCTCCAGCGGCCAGCGGTACGCAATCTCAGGCGGCCCCAGCAGGAAGGCTGACGGGAATTGCCGCACCTGGCGGTTGGGCATGAGCACGCCAAACGACTGCCCCTTTCGCGCCTCGATCCGGCTCTTGCGGTCGTTCACAGGCACGTAGCTGTCTGGCGCCGGGCGGACATCGGCCTGGGGAAAGGTCATCGACGGTTCGGACGCGGCCTCCAGCGTCTGCAAGGCTTGTCGCTCGGCCTCGGCCGGCTGATGGCCCCCTGCATAGGCAGCTGCCACCAGTGCTGAAAGCACTCGGGAGGGGTGGGGTGGCCACTCGGGTTGACGAGGGTCCGCGTGGTCGGCCGCGTGGTAGCGGCCACCGGGCAAGCCGATTTGCAGGCAGAGCATGCGCGCGCCCTCCTCAGGCGTCCTCGCCCACATCCCCCTTGGCAGCCGCTTCGCGGCTGCGGCGGACCAGTTCCTGCAAACGGTCGTCGGCCTCCAACTGCAGAACCTCGGGCCTGAAGCCCAGACCGAAGTCCTGCGCGTGATGGCAAGCCGCCTTCAGCAGCGCGGCGGCAGCGTCGGTGTGCAATTCCGTCTGCTCCACCTGTGCCAGGGTGCGGCCGATCACTTCCAGACGGCCGTCGTCTTGGGGCAGCAGCTCGCAGCGCGAGCGCAGGCGGTAGCCTGCTTCGTTTTGCGCCACCAGCCCGAACAGGGCCAGGGCTGCCAGTACCGCGCGGCCGGCCTGGTCGCGACCGGCGTCGCGTTCGCCGTTGGCGCGCGGGAACGACAGGTGGCGCAAACCGGCGCAACTGAGCACGCTGGTTTGCAATGCGCTGCTGACCACGGCGGCTCTGGGTGTGGCGGTGGCCGGGACGCTGCCGAAACCAAATTCGCTCGGCTTCTTTGGCTTGTCCTTGGTGGATTTCGAGGTGGGACCCTTGATCTCGAAGCGGCGCGTGCTGTCGCCCGACGGCAGGAGCTCGGCGACGTTGCTGCGGATGTCCATCGGGTCAAACTTGGTGGCTGAGAGGTCCGCTGGCGCAGCATCCAGGCCCACGATCTCCGAGGTCAGCAGGCGCGGAATCTTGGCCGCGAGCGGCCCACTGCCGCCATTGCTGTCCCAGGCACCGAGCACGAGCGTGACGGGCGCGTGGCGCAACAACGCCTCGGCGTTGTCAACCCGCGCGGCCTGGAGGGCGCGGCCAACGTCGGTATCGAAAAAGGCGCGTCCATCGAGCGTGCAGGCGCGCATCACAGCGTCGTAGATGCGGTGTGACAACTGCAGCACCGAGTAGACCGGTTCGCCGCTGGTGCCCGGAAACCGGATCTCGATGTCGGGATAGTCGATCCGACCGGCCCGTCGGGCAGCCAGGATGGCAGCTTCAACCCGGTTGGACTGGCTCTGTGGGGAGTCCAGCACCACGACGTCGCGGACCTGCCCCTCCACATAGGCCTTGCGGAAGGCGATGTAGGGCGGGTCTCCCCGGCGCGAGGGGGCGTATGTCGGTGGGCAGACCAGCCCGTCAGTGCTCGAAGTCGAGAGCTTGAGCGTGTAGCGAATGACCGAAGAGCGCTCGACCGCGTTCAGCAGCAGTGACAAGTCCATCTTTTCTCCCTTGGTTCCCTTGCGGAAGTTGGAACCTTGGAGCCAGTGTGCAGGATCGGTGGCTCACCAGACGAGTCAGGGAAAGTACCAGGACGCGCGTGCACACCTGGTTTCCGCCCGGTCGGGAGAGTCGGGCTGCCATGCCGCCCGGCGTCAAAGGTTCACCGGCTCTGTCGGCAACTCCGGGATGTCGGGGAACGACTCTTCAAGTGGCTTCAAGGTCTTCAGCACCTCCAGCAGGGTGCGTTGTGGGGCGGGGGGAGATGCTCGTGACATGAAGAACCCTCGACGACTGGATCAAGCTGAGTCTAGACGCTCGGGATATGAGCTCTGGCCGGCGCCGCCATGCCCGGCGCCCCCGACGGGCAGACATACCAAAAGTTGGTAAATTTCGCGTTCTCAACAGGAAAACGCTCATGAACCGCAACACATCCGTTTCCCTCGGGTCGCACTTCGCCAGCTTCATCGATGCCCAAGTGCAAGGCGGACGCTATGGCACGGCCAGCGATGTGGTTCGGGCAGGTTTGCGCCTGCTCGAAGAGCACGAAGCCCAGGTGGCGGCGCTGCAAGGCGCCCTGCGCGCTGGCCTTGACTCTGGCGAACCGCGCCCGTTCGATTTCGAAGCCTTCAAGGCGCGTAAGCGGGCAGGACTTCAGCCGGAATGAAGGCCGTTGCGGTCTCGCCAGCGGCAGAGGCCGACATAGGCGAAATTTGGGACTAGTGAGAACGAAGCCGCCGCGGCGTGCTGCTCAAGTCTGAGGCCAGCCCTCCGCGCGCGCCCTCATCACCCCTGCAACAACTTCTCTTCCGCCAGCGCCAGGGCCTCGGGCAGGCCGGACAGCACCAGGGTGTCGCCGGCGGCCAGCAGCAGCTCGTCCGTGGCTTCGATGACGGCGCCGCCGGCCTGGCGCACCGACACCACCTGCACGCCCACGGCGTGCAGGGCCAGGTGGCCCAGGCGTTCGCCCAGGTGGGCGGCGGCGGCGGGCAGGGTCACGCTCAGCAGCCGGGCCTGCTCCAGCGTTTCCGCCGTGTCGTCATCGGCGCCGTGGAAGTAGCCGCGCAGCAGGCGGTAGCGGGCGTCGCGGGCGTCGCGCGTGATGCGGATGACGCGGGCCATGGGCACGCCCACCAGGGCCAGGGCGTGGCCGGCCAGCATGAGCGAGCCTTCGATGGCCTCGGGCACCACCTCGGTGGCGCCGGCCGCGCGCAGGCGGTCCATGTCGGCATCGTCCACGGTGCGCACCACCACCGGCACCTTGGGCGCGTGCTCGCGCACCAGGTGCAGGATCTTCAGCGCCGAAGGGGTGTCGTGGTAAGTGATGACCACGGCGCTGGCGCGCGCCAGGCCGGCGGCCATCAGGCTTTGCAGCCGCGCGGCGTCGCCAAACACCACGCTCTGGCCGGCCGCGGCGGCCTGGCGCACGCGGTCGGGGTCCAGGTCCAGCGCCATGTAGGGGATGCGCTCGGGCTCCAGCAGCCGTGCCAGGTTCTGCCCGCTGCGGCCGAAGCCGCAGATGATGACGTGGGCCTCGGTGGACATGGACTTCTTGGCGATGCTGGTCAGCGCCACCGATTGCATCAGCCAGTCGTTGGCGCTCAGGCGGTTGACGATGCGGTCGCTGAACATCACGATGAAGGGCGCCGCCAGCATGGACAGCACCATGGCTGCCAGCACCGGGCTCACCCACTGCGGCGCCACCAGGTGGTGGTCGGCCCCCAGCGTCAGCAGCACGAAGCCGAATTCGCCCGCCTGTGCCAGGTACAGGCCGGTGCGCAAGGCGGTGCCCGCCGGGGCGCGGAACAGCCGCGCCAACGCCGCAATCAGCACGAACTTGGCCACGATGGGCGCGGTGGTCAGCAGCAGCACGATGAACCACTGGTCCAGCACCGGCCGCCAGTCCAGCTTCATGCCGATGGTGATGAAGAACAGGCCCAGCAGCACGTCGTGGAACGGGCGGATGTCGGTCTCCACTTGGTGCTTGTATTCGGTCTCGGCCACCAGCATGCCGGCCAGGAAGGCGCCCAGGGCCAAGGACAGCCCGGCGTGTTCGGTCAGGTAGGCCAGGCCCAGGGTGATGAGCAGCAGGTTGAGCATGAACAATTCATCGCTCTTGCGCCGCGCCACCAGGGTGAGCCACCAGCGCATGACTTTCTGGCCGCCCACCAGCAGCACGGTCAGCAGCGCCACGGCCTTGACCAGCGCCAGCCCCAGCGAGCCGGCCATCTGCTCCGGGCCCGTGCCCAGCGCGGGGATGATCACCAGCAGCGGCACCACCGCCAGGTCCTGGAACAGCAGGATGCCCAGCACGCGCTTGCCGTGCTCGCTCTCGATCTCCAGCCGCTCGGCCATGAGCTTGACGATGATGGCGGTGCTGGACATGGCGATCGCGCCGCCCAGCACCACTGCGCCCTTCCAGTCCAGCTCCCAGGGCCGGGTGGTGAAGGAGAACAGCCACAGCAGCAGGAAGTGGCCGGCCACGGCGCCGATGACGGTCAGCCCCACTTGCGACAACCCGAGGCCGAAGACCAGCGTGCGCATGCTGCGCAGCTTGGGCAGGTTGAACTCCAGCCCCAGCACGAACATCAGGAACACCACGCCGAACTCGGCCAGGTAGCGCACGCCCTCGCTGTCCTTGGCCAGGGCCAGCGCGTTGGGCCCGATCAGCACGCCCACCACCAGGTAGCCCAGCATGGGCGGCAGCTTGAGCGAACGGAACAGCGTCACGCCCGCCACCGCAGCGACGAGGTACAGCAAGACGAGTTCGAGGGTGGAGGCCATGCCGCAGAGGAACCGGGCCGGGCGTGCCGGCTCGCTCAATAGAATCACTCGATCCTATCGGAGGGCGCTTGTGGGCAGTTGCTCACTGCCGTTGTCACCCGATCGGGTGCCCCACCGTGCCCCACAGCCCCACGCCCGACACTCCCTCTGTGCCGATGCCCCCGCAGGGCTTCAGCGCCGAGCGTGCGTTGGCGCTGGCGGCCCAGACCTTCGACATCGAGGCCCGAGCATTGCAGTCCCTGGCCGCGCGCCAGGGCGAAGGCTTCGTGCAGGCGGTGCAGGCCATGCTGGCCTGCCGCGGCCGCACCATCGTCATGGGCATGGGCAAGAGCGGCCACGTGGGGCGCAAGATCGCCGCCACGTTGGCCTCCACGGGCACGCCGGCCTTCTTCGTCCACCCGGCCGAGGCCAGCCACGGTGACCTGGGCATGGTCGCCCCCGGCGACGTGGTGCTGGCCATCTCCAACAGCGGCGAGAGCGACGAACTCTCGGCCCTGCTGCCGGCGCTGCGCCGTCTGTCGGTGACGCTGGTGGCCATGACGGGCCAGGCGCAGTCCACCCTGGCCCGGCACGCCGACATCGTGTTGTCCAGTGCGGTGGACCAGGAGGCCTGCCCGCTGAACCTGGCGCCCACGGCCAGCACCACGGCGCAGATGGCCCTGGGCGACGCGCTGGCGGTGGCGCTGCTGGATGCGCGTGGCTTCGTGGAGGCGGACTTCGCGCGTTCGCACCCCGGCGGCAGCCTGGGGCGCAAGCTGCTCATGCACGTGCGCGACCTGATGCGCAGCGGCGACGCCCTGCCCGTGGTGCCACCCGCGGCCTCCATGAGCACGATGCTCAAGGAGATGAGCGCCAAGGGCTTGGGCTTCACCGCGGTGGCCGACGGGGCCGGCCAGGTGCTGGGCATCTTCACCGACGGCGACCTGCGCCGCCTGATCGAGCGCGGCGCCGACCTGCTGCCGCTGACGGCGCAGGACGTGATGCACCGCAGCCCCCGTCTCGTGCGCGAGGACGCCCTGGCGGTGGAGGCCGCGGGCCTGATGGAGCAGCACCGCATCACCAGCGTGATCGTCGTCAACGACGTCGGCCGCATCACAGGGGCGCTGAACAGCAACGATCTGATGCGCGCCAAGGTCATCTGAGCGCCTGCGAGCCCTTGCACGCCATGACCCCGCGCCTGAACTTCCCCCCGGCCTTGCTGCTGCAGGCGCAAGGGCCGGATTTCGGCATGAAAGCGGCAATCTTCGACGTGGACGGTGTGCTGACCGACGGGCGCATCTACATCGGCGAGCAGGGCGAGACCGTGAAGGCCTTTGCCACGCTGGACGGCCACGGCATCAAATTGCTGGCGCGCGCGGGCATCACGCCCATCGTCATCACCGGGCGAGACTCGGCGGCGGTGCGCCGCCGCGTGGCGGATCTGGGCATCGAACATGCGGTCTACGGCGCTGGCCACAAGCTGGCGGCGGCGCAAGCCGTGCTGCAGCGCCTGGGTCTGGACTGGCCCGAGGTGGCCGCCATGGGCGACGACTGGCCCGACCTGCCGCTGCTGACGCGGGCCGGTTTTGCGTGCGCGCCTGCGCAGGCGCATGTCGAAGTGCGCGCCGTGGTCCACCATGTGACGGCGGCCTGCGGTGGTCATGGGGCCGCGCGCGAGTTCTGCGACCTGCTGCTCGTGGCCGCCGGCCGCTACGCCGGGCTGCTGGCCGAGCACCTGGGCACCCTGGACGCGAAATGAGCCTGTCTTGAGCCCGAAGACCGCACGCGGCATCGAACTGACCCTGCCAGACCTGCCGGAAGTGCCCATCTCGCTGGGCCCGGTGGCCGAGCGGGCTGCGGGCGGTGGTGCCCGGCCGCCCTGGCCGCACCGGCTGCTCGACGTGGTGACCGCCGCCCTGCCCCTCATCGTGATGCTGGTGCTGGCCATCGGCACCTGGTGGCTGGTGCGCAACG
>Ga0315907_10001003_pt1 | contig 38870 bp, 33 predicted proteins | sample LakEriMetagenome_3_FD_203525 | JGI IMG/M metagenome (GOLD analysis project Ga0315907, IMG submission 203525) | Freshwater fungal communities from buoy surface, Lake Erie, Ohio, United States - Buoy 12 MA123 | ecosystem: Environmental > Aquatic > Freshwater > Lake > Lake biofilm | place: USA...
CGCCGGCGATTCCGCCACGGTGCCGGCCGCGTTGGCAGGCAAAACCATTCCTAACCAGCTCAAATTCAACCTTACCAGCTTCAGCAGTCCGGGCGCCGGAACCCTCGGCGTGCCCAGCACCTACGTGCCCATTGATACCAATGACGCACTCGAACTCAGTTTGACGGGCAGCGACCTGTTCATCTACAGCGCTACGGCCCAAACCCAGACCCAGACGCTGGTCGACGACACGCTCGACCTCGCGTTTAGCGCTCCTGCCGGCATTCGCCTGACCGAGCTCGCGCTGAGCCAGGGCCAACTCAACTACAGCCTGACTTCGGCGGTCCCCGAGCCCTTGAGTATACTGCTGCAGTTCCCCAGCGGAACCGTGAACGGCCAGCTCATCCAGCAGACCATCAACCTCACCCCGGGCGTCCCGGCGGCCGGAAGCATCTCGTTTCAAGGCGCCCAGCTCTTCTTGGCGTCGAATCCCGCGCACCCCTACAACGAGCTGCCGATCCGCTACGCGGCCACCCTCAACTCGACCGGCCAGCAGGTCACCCTGGATTCCGCCAGCGGCGTGAGCATGAACTTTAGCTTCGCCAACGTCGAATTCGGCCACGCCCTCGGGTTCTTTGGGCAGCAGTCGGTGGCGATTCCGGCCGACACCCTCGACCTCGACATTGATTTTGTCAACCGACTGGGCGGATCCGTGAGCTTCGCCGAACCCAAAGTGCAGCTCGCCATCACCAACAGCCTTGGATTGCCCGTGACCCTCGACCTCAACGTGGCCAGCACGGACCCCCAGGGCGGACAGCATCCGCTGGGGATTCCGCCCACGCTCTTGCCGTACCCGCAAACCGCCACTCAGTTTGGCCAGACCGTGCAAGACACCCTCACGTTTGACAAAAACAACACCAACATCGTCGACTTTTTGACCCTGCCGCGCCAGCGCTTCACCTACGGGGGCCAGGTGCTGATCAACGCCGACACGCTGGCTACGGGCGTCGAAAACTTCGTCACCGGGACGAGTGCCATTGCGGCGGACGTGCTCATGGAGCTTCCGTTCTACTTCACCGCCCAAGGCCTCGGGCTGACCGACAGCATCGACCTCGGAACCTCGTTGAGTGCCCTCGACACCGTCGTGCGCGCAGTGGGACTGCGGGTTGAGACGACCACGACGCTTCCGCTGGATGCCACCCTCGCGCTGACGCTCTACGACGACGCGGGTCAGGTGGTCTACACCGGACAGATTCCGCTGCTCGTGTCGGGCGTGCTCAACCCGGCCACCGGGATCGTGACGGCTCCGAGTACCTCCACCTACGAACTCGTCGTCAGCGAAGCCCAAATTCCGGCATTCGCCCGCGGACGCTGGATGCAGTTCACCGCCGAACTCGGCACCGGGACCGCCCCGGGCTCCGCAACCCACCCCGTCAAGCTGCTCAGCGACGCCACCCTACAGGTGCGCCTTGGGATTTCGTTGGACGTAAATCTTGAACTGTAATGCGCACGTTGCTCCTTGTTTCTGGTTTCTTGTGCGCTTTGGGCGTACAGGCCCAAGACCTTTTGTACGCCCAGCGGGGTAACCCCTCGGCGCTGCTTGTCAATCCCGCTGCCGACGTGGACGCGCGGGTGTGGCTGGCAATTCCGGCCCTCAACGCCACCGCGCAGACCAGCTTTGCCGCGGGTGACGTGCTTGGCGGAGACCTCGGAACCCTCTGGCGCCAGTTCCCCAGCGAAGCCGCCGGGGCCCTGACCTATGACGACATTCAGCTGTTCAGCCTTGGATTCAAAACCAAAAAATCCACCTACTGGCTCGGCAGCAGCCTCAACGTCGACGCCTCGGGCCTTATCGATCGCGACCTCGTGGGCTTTGCCCTGTGGGGAATGAAAGATGCCAACGGCACCATCGACCTCAACTACGACGGCAACTTTAACCAGACCTCAGCCGTCGCCAGTGCCCGCAGCAACCTGCACCTGGGTTGGCAGCGCGAATTCGGCAAAAAACTGCGCCTCGGGGCCACCCTCAACCTGACCCAAATCCTGGCCCACGCCGAGTTGCATTTTGATTCCCTGGGGCTTCGCAGCACCGACATGGGCAACGGGTTCAACGAACTCCTGCTCATCAGCCAGGGCTCCGTCGCGGCCTACTCGGGCGCGGGCATCGACTTTTTGAACGGAACCTACAACTTCGACGCCGACAAGCTATTCGCCACCAGCTTTGCCACCCTTGACCTTGGGGCCACCTACGACCTCGGCAAGCGCTGGCGCCTCGCTGGCAGCATTCAGGGCCTCGGGGTCGGAACCTCACTCACCGCCGACAGCGCCGCGAGCTTCAACGGCCGCATCCCCTTTCAGGGCTTCGCCTACAATTCGGGCACCGACACTTCGCTGAGTGCATTGGCATACTTTGACACGCTATCTGTTCAAATACAGAATCTTATACAAACATCGGCCGGAGGTTTGGCAAGCTTCACCCCCCTGCGGCGCATCGACTTCGCCGGATACTGGCGCAGCCCCAAAAAGACGCACCAGCTCGGGCTGCACTACCTCGCCCGCACTCGACCAGCCTTGAGCTACCAAGCCATTGCCGCCGAGTACCACGGATTTTACGGCCGCCGCCTGCAGCTCAGCGCCAGCTACACCCAGCCCCTCACCAGCAGCGTGGCCATGCGCCCATCTGTCAGCGTCCAGACCACTGTGCGCCTCGCCGCAGGCCTTGCCCTTAGCCTTGGAACCTCTTCGGCCAACATGCTTCCGCAGCTCACCACCACCAGCAGTGGCGACCTCACCGTGGGTGTGCCCGCCAACCTCGACCGCCTGAACGTGAACGTGGGCTTGCACTGGATGCTCTACGAGAAGTCCTACCGCGAGAACGCCAAGGCGCGTCGGGCGGCAAAAAAGGTGAAAAGAGCGTCCAAGAAGGCTAAGGCCAGCAACTAGCTACTGGTTACTGGTTCGCGACTGCGTCGCGAATGACCACCAGAATCATTCAAATACCTCGTGGCCGAGCCAATTGAGTTATTTTCGCATTGACCAACGCCAAACCCTGTTCGTGAAGACCGTCACCTTCGTTTTTCAGCGAAACATCTTTCCCAAATCCAGCGGATACCCCTTGCGGGCCTCGCGCTGGCTTGAGGCATTTGCGGGCAAGGCCAACGTGCGCGTGGTCTTTGTCAACGCCCGCCCCATCAACCCCGGCACCGAAGACTACCTGCGCAGCCTGGGCGTTACCGAATTCAAGCACTTCGAAGTACATCCGCTGCGTGGAGCCTTCAACGCCCTTTGGTACCTGCTTGCGCGGCGCATGCCGCTTCAGGCCGGATTCTATGCCGACCGTCGGGCTCGGGCCTACCTCGAGTCGCTGCCCAAGTCTGACCTCGCATTTTTTAGCGAGCGCAGGGTAGGGGACTACTTGCGCAACATTCGTGCGGCCGAAACCTGGATCGACCTCTGCGACCTCGTCGACGACAACTACAAGACTGGAGCGGCCCGCATGAATTGGTCGCCCTACAAACTCTACTACCTGCTGGAATGGCCACTGCTTCGACGCTGGGACATTAAATTGGCTAAAAAGGCCGACCGCACCTTCTTAGTGACCGAGTACTTCGCCCGGATGCTGGCGCGTCGTCTGAACGGGGATGCGGGCAAAATCAAGCCACTTGAAAACGGAATCAATGTCGAACTCGAGGGAGCGAGCCCCAAGGGCCGCCACGGTTGGTACTTCTTGGGTCCCTTGAGCTACAAGCCGAACTACGACGGCCTCAAGTGGTTCCTCGATAATGTAGAACCCTTTATTTCGCGCCACTTTGAGGGTAAAGTCATTGGGGTCAACGCCCCCGAATCGCTTAAAGCACGCCTCAAGGCGTCCGGTATCACCTACTTGGAGTACGCTGACGACCTGAATTCCGAACTCAAAGACTTCGGAATCTGCATCGCCCCGATGATCAGCGGGGGTGGCCTTCTCAATAAGTGCCTCGAAGCCTTTTACTCGGGCCGCATCGTCATCCTCAGTCCGCGCGCCTCAACAGGATTTAAAAACATCCAAAATGGAGTGCATGCTCTGGTGTGCGACAAGTCCGAAGCATGGCTTCAGGCCTTTGACGACATCCATACGGGGCGCTACACCTGGCACCAGAAGCGCATCCAGCACCTCGTCGACGGGTACAGCTGGGACCGCTTCAATCAAGAAGCAGACGCCTTTCTTCAGGACTGAGTACCTTTGGTACCACCAAATCGGCTTATGAACGCACGCTACCTCGCACTTGCCCTCGCAGTAGGCTTGACCCTTACCTCGCATGCCCAAGGCGTACTTGGTCGTCGAACCCTAGGAAACCTTGATATTGAGACCATTACCCAAAACGACATTCAGGTAATGCGTTCGCGGCTTGCGACCCAGAACCTCAATGACTCCCGGGCCACCGAGTTTTTAAAAAAACAGGCAGTTAACGACGAAGACTTTAAGAAGCTTCGCAGCAGACTTCCGTCGTCGGTGCTCATGGATTCCATGAATACAATGTCCTATGTCAAGCGGAGCATATTTCGCGACACTCTCATCTTTGGTTCTGAGATGTTTCGCGAAGAGGGCAAGCTTGACTTTGCACCGAATTTGCAAATGGCCTACTCGCCCGACTACATGGTTGGCCCGGGAGACGAACTTGAACTTACCATCTACGGAATTCAGTCTGCCAACTACGAATTGAGGGTTCGCCCCGACGGCTCCATTGAGCTCCCCTATGGTGGCTTGGTTCAAGCAAGTGGCCTCAAGCTAGCGGCTCTTGAGTCAAAGATTCGCCAAAGATTAATTGAACGCGGATACCGCCCCATGCAAAACGGTCAAACTGAGCTCAACCTGGTGGTGAGCAAGGTTCGTAGCGTTCAAGTGCACGTGGTCGGCGCCAAGCAGCCCGGAACCTACACCGTTCCCAGCATCGCCACTGCGATGCACGTGCTGCACGAGGCGGGCGGTCCTGGTGACCTCGGATCCTACCGCAACATCCAAGTCATTCGGGCAGGTAAAGTGGTCGCCACGTTGGACCTCTACGACGTCATCATCAACGGATCCACCCAGTCCAATGTGACCTTGCGCGACGGAGACGTCGTTCGGATTCCGGTCTACGAACGCCGCGTCAACCTCATGGGCGAATTCAAGCGCCCCGGACTTTTTGAGCTCAAAGAAGGCGAAACCATGTCTGACGCCCTCACGTACGCCGGCGGATTCACCGAGGGCGGCTACCGAGGACAAGTGCTCATCTTTCGCGTGGGCGAAACCGAACTCCGCGTGGCCGACGTGACTGCCGAAGAATACGCCCGCTTTATCCCTGAGCAGGGTGATGTGGTTATTGCCAACCCCATTCGCAACCGCTACGCCAACCGCGTTGCAGTCACCGGGGGTGTGGTACGTCCCGGCTACTACGCGTGGACTGATGGACTCACCGCCTCAGCACTCATCGCTCGGGCTCAAGGACTGGACCGCAACGCGCTGCAAACCAAGGCACTCCTCGTGCGCCGTCCCGAAGGCCAACTTGGCAGCTACACTGAGATCAACCCAGGTGAGGCCCAGGTTGCGCTTCAGGCCAACGACTCACTCTACATTCCGTTGGCGACTGACCTGATGACCTACGACTCGGTGCACGTGCGCGGATTTGTCAACCACCCCAAGAACTTTGTGTATTTTGACGGACTTACCGTCGAGCAGGCCATCCTCATGTCCGGTGGAGTTCGCAGCACGGGCGATCTCAAAAACGTCGAAGTTTCGTTCCCCGAGCGCAACAGCGAGGGTGGATTTACCGGCAAAGCGAGCATTCGCCGCGTCGACCTTAATTGGACCGGCAAGGGAACCGCCCTGCCTGCCGGAGCCACGGTAAGCGTCCGCCAGCGCTCCAACGTCAACACTTCAAAAGTGGTGTACGTGCTCGGCGCCGTGGAAGTCCCTGGAGGTTACTCACTTCAGTCCGATGGTGAAGCAGTCGGAGGTATTGTGCAACGCCTCGGGGCGTTCGAGCGCAGCGCCATGCCCCAGTTTGCCATGGTGGTCCGCAACCGTGGATTCATCGAGGACCGCGACCAGCGCAACATGGAACCAAGAATGCTGACCGACAGCACCTACTACATGCAGGCAGCAAAGAAAAAGATTCGCCTTGCAGATACCATCGCAGTGGACCTCACGAGTCGTTGGGCCCTCAATAATTTTAGGGTTCAGGATGGGGACACGCTGATGATTCCGCGCCGAATCAATACGGTGTTTGTCAAGGGAGCCGTTCAAAACCAAGCGGGACTCACTGTGCAGCCAGGCCGTCGCGCCCTGTACTACCTGCGTGGAGCGGGGGGCATCGCACCTGACGGAATCCGGCGTTCCGTGACCGTAGAATACGCCAACGGACGCTCGGCGCCGATACGCTATTTTGCGGGAGTGGTTCCAATTTACCCAAGGGTGTATAGTAATTCCACCATCCACGTAGAAGCACGCGACCCGAATGCTGGTCAAGCTGACCCAACCCGATTGGCCGCCATCAGTAGCATCATCGGATCCACTTCGAGCCTCGCGATGACCCTGTTCTTCTTACTTCGCTAAGCCATGAGTCGATTTGCCGAACTTCTGCAGCGCGGAATCACCCTAGAAGACCTCACCGGACTCGTCCAATGGGCCTTAGCACGTTTGGGTCGCGACTGGAAGCGCATCACCATTCTTGCGCTGGTCGGTGGCCTGGTTGGCCTTGGTGGACTCATCCTGAAGCCCGCCAAGTACAAGGCCACCATGATGATCGCAGTCGAAGAGGGCGAGACGTCGGGATGGCAAAACCTACTCGCTCAGTTCGGACTTGACGTGGGCGGACTCAACCCCGGCGGAATCTTTGAGGGCGAATCCCTCGTTCAGCTATTCAGTACGCGCTATATGGTCGAGCGGAGCCTCATGGACAAGGCCTACCTCAACGGCGACTCCATCCTCTTGGTAAACTACCTCTACCCCTACACTGAGTGGGGCGAAGATTCCGAATTTGCAAATGTCGTGTTTCCAGATCACCGCGCTGACTTCACGCCCCTTCACGACTCGTTACTGCTCGAAATCAAGGGCCATGTTACGAGCGGAATCCTCGACGTCTACAAGCCCGACAAAAAACTGAGTTTGATCAATGTCAACGTCATTCACCAAGACAAGCACTTCGCCAAGGCCTTCACCGAAGCCATTGTAGCCAATACCCTCGATTACTTCTTGGAATCCATCACCGAAAAGGCCCGCGGAAACCTCGAAGTCCTTCGTGCCCAGCGCGACAGTGCCAAAGCCGAGATGACCAAGGCCCTTGTTGCCAACGCCAGTGCCTACGACAACGTCGTCAACCCGCTCTTTCAAAGTGGGCAAATCGACCAGTATGAGAGCTTTGTGAACCTACAAGTGGCCAACGCCCTTTATGTTGAGATTTCAAAAAACCTCACACTCGCTGAAATCGGACTTCGCAAGCAAACGCCACTCATTCAAGTGGTTGAGCGTCCCAACTTCCCCCTTCAGCGCTCTGGCTACGAATGGTGGCAGTGGTTGCTCTTCGGTTCTGTGGTCGGAACCGCCTTTGGCGTATACCAAGCCCTCTTTCGAAAGTCCTAAGCATGGAAGTTCTCGGGGTCGCCTACCACTGGACGCCGGCCCGCCAGGCCCAATGGCAGCGTTGGGCTGACCGACTTTGTGCGGAACTCACCCTACTGCACACCCACCCCGACCGTGCGGACCAACCCACCTACGTGGGCAACACCCACTACGAGTTCACCGCCTATGCCGCCGCGGCCCACCACGCCCGCACCGACGGACCCTACGTCCTTGTGAACGACACCCTTTTTCGCTCGCACGCATCGGGCCTTTGGACCAACTGGTTGCGAGCTGCCAGTAACTCGTTGCACACCACTGGCGTATTCTGCGACGTCTATCCCGCACCGCGCGAGCGCCCCGTCGAGATTCCCGACCCTTATGCCTCAAGTTGGATCTTTTACCTGCCCACCCGTACCGACCTCAATACCCTGAGCGCCGTCACCCAGCAGGTCGTTAGTCAGCCCGCCGCAGATCCCAGTCCCGCCTACGCGGCCTTTCTCAACCGTTGGCTCAACCATCCGCTACCCGGTGTGGGCTACCAGGGCCCCCGCAGCCCCGAAGACCTCTCCCGCAAGCGCCAGACCATCATGTGGGAGCATTCCTTGAGTAGGTTTCTAGTTGCTAGCAACCAGTTGCAACCCTTTTCAGGACCCGGCTACCGCATGCTGCGCACCCTCGATAAAGTACTTCGCCGACTAAAATCAATTAAAAAATAACTAAAAAAGTACACTGATTCGGTTATAACCGGATTTCAAAAAATTTCTCACGATCCCAATGCCCTGGTACCGAAAAATTCTCGCCCACCTCATCTTCGTTCCCAACATCACTTTGGGAACGACGACTCCCTTCTTGGGGCGGCCTGAAATTTTTCCCTGGACCTCGGCCTATGCGCTGCGCAAAGACGTGCGTCCAAGTGTCGCATACCTGCTCTTTGCGGGCTACCTGATCTTGAGCTACGGCTACTACGTGGCGACCGGCGGAAACGTCATGATCGGCCTTCGCTCGCTCATGGCACTTCTGAACGCGTCGATCATCTTTTTTACCGTCCTGACGGTCGGTGAAGAAGAACTCAAGTACCTCAACCGCGCTTTTTGGATCATGTTTGGACTCAATGTCGCGGTGAGCTTGATGCAGTACTTCGCCATCTTTCCAGACTTCTTGGTGCGCCCCATGAACTTCTTTATCGACCGCTGGGTTCCGGTGTCGTGGGAATACGGTCGCGGCTGCAGCGGACTCTTTGCCGAACCCTCGTACCACGCATTTGGCGTGCACCACTACTTCGCCTACGCCATCCTGCTGCTCAACATCGAACAAAAATCCCCTAAGGGACTCGTACTCACCGGACTCATGGCTATCTATGACTTGGTCATTGTGCGCTCCCTCACGGGGCTCATCATCATGACCATCTACCTTATTTCGCACCAAGACTGGCGCAAGGCATGGAAGCCCGTCCTCGGGCTCCTCGTCGCCTTCATCCTTGCCCTTGGCTGGTACGGCGAACACAACGAACTTCCCCGATCCTTAGAATTCGTCTACAACGTGGTCTACGAAGAACGCTACAAAGACCTCTTTGAATACATCATGTGGGAGGGCGGAATCCGCACTGTCAGCCTCATGGGCAGTTACCCCTTTGGCATCATGCACCCCTTTGGATGGGGACTTGGATCGTGGCCTCAGGCAAGCATCACCTCACTATTGGACCTCGGACTTAGCGAAATCGAAGTCGCCTTCTTTGAAATGTACTACTCGCCCTACGACGGGTTCCGTCCTACGGCCTTCAGCGCCGACCTCTTTCTTGAGACGGGGGTCGTCGGATTCATCCTCTTTGCCGTCGCCATGTGGCCCTACATCAGCCCCAAAGCCATGTGGCAAAACCCCAACACGAGGGCCGTTGTCGTGCTGTTTATCTTCAATATGGTCATTTTGGGCACCATTGGCGACCCGCTGCCGTTCTTATTTTTAGCTTTGGCCTACCGCCGATTCAACCCACCACCAAGCCATGCGCCTATTCAACTACCTGACTCTGACCCTGCTCGCGCTTAAGGCCTCGGCCCAGAGCATCCCGGTCGGAATGACCTTTTACGAAGACCGCGTGCGCCTGGCCCAGCTCACCGGCGAACAGCCGTTGACCGTCAGCTACTGCATCCGCCCGGTGCACCACCCCTATGCGGTCAAGGCCAAGATGCCGTTTGCGCACGACAACCCCTTTGCCGACCTCAGCCAGTCGTTCAATAAGTACGGACTGCTGCGCGACACCACCAAGGGCAGCATCAACGCCATGAATCCTGAGGACGCGGCGCTGCTCCCCAACATTCCGCTGCAGGCACGCTACCTCAAGGGTGCGGTGCAGGCGGTCGTGCTTCCGGCCGAGGTGCGGGTGCGCTACAACACCCACCATCCCTACGGGTGGCAGGACGGTCCGATGGTCCCCAACGTGGGCCTTCAAACGTTTTATTCGGTCGGAGCCTACGCCAAGCTCGGCCCCTTCGAGGGCCAGTTCCGCCCCGAGCGCGTCTCGGCCCAGAACAAGCCCTTTGACCAGCCGCCCATAAGGCAGTTCAACATCGACTTGCCCGATCAATTCGGTCAGGGCCCCTACAGCTACCAAGGTTGGGGCCAGAGCTACCTGAAGTTCAATACCAAGCAGGTGGGGGTAGGGGTGAGCACCGAAAACCTTTGGTGGGGCCCCGGCCACTACAACTCGCTGCTGATGACCAACAATGCGCCCGGGTTTTTTCACCTGACCGCGCACAGCAATAAACCGATAAAAACGTTTGCCGGCAATGTCGAGTTTCAGGCCGTGTCGGGCCTCTTGCGCTACTCAGGTTATTACCCCTACGGACTCGAAACCACTCAATTTTGGCCTTGGGTGACTGCTCCGATTGAGCGCAACACAGACTACGACAACCAACGCAAGGGCTTTACCGGCGTCGCGGTCAATTTTCAGCCCAAAATGTTCCCTGGACTCTATGTGGGGGCCAACAGGGCCATCATGACCACGGCCGATTCCCTCACCATTGGCACGCTCGCCGAAATCTTTAGGCCAGTCCTTAAAAACGTATCGGGCGAGGATGGCGGAGAGCGCAACCAGCTCGTCTCGGCCTACCTGCGCTACGTGATGCCCGAGTCGCATGCCGAGTTCTACGTGGAATTTGGCCGCGAAGACGCCGCCTGGGACTTTGAAGACCTCGTCAGCGACATCAACCATACGAGGGCCTACATGCTCGGCTTCCGCAAGATGCAGCCCATGAAAAAGCCGGGCAGCTGGCTGATGCTCGAGTACGAGATGACCGAGATCGCGCAAGGGCTTTCGAGTGCGGCGCGTGCCTACAACTTCAGTTGGTATTCGCATATTCTAAATGGGGGATACACCCACGCCGGCCAAGTTCTCGGAGCCGGAATCGGCCCCGGCGGTGCCATCCAGACGGGTGCCCTCAGCTGGTTTGGCCCCAAAGACAAAAAGCTCACCCTGCGCGTCGAGCGCTACGAGCACAACCGCGAAACCTACTACTACCGCTTGCCCTACATCCAGTACCCGGTGGGCGGAACCTTTCGCGACATCTCCAAGCGCTGGATCGACTTCAGCGGATTCCTAAGCTACCAGCAGCGCTTCTACGGGTTCATTATCCAGGCTCAGGTGCAAATGATGCAAACCTGGAACTTCAACTGGCAGTTTGACTTCACCCAGCCCGGCAACGCCTTCAGGCAGCCGGGCCAGAACTCGCTCACGCCCCAGTTCTACCTCAACGCCATTTACCGCCTCTAATGCTTCGCGCCTACGCCGTCGGCCTCTACTACTTAGGGTTGCGCCTCACGGCGTCGCTGCCGAGCATGCACCTGCGCAACGCCATTCTGCGCGGCATCTACGGCCTCAAGCTGGACCGCGGGGCCGTGCTCATGGGGCGGTTTGACCTGCGTCGCCCGCAGCGCATCAGAATAGGCCGCGGAACCGTCGTGGGCGACCGCTGCGAGCTCGACGGGCGCGAGGGCCTCACCATCGGCCAGAACGTCAACATCTCGTCAGAGGTCAAAATCTACACCCTGCAGCACGACTACCGACTGCCCGGATTCCCGAACAGCGGTGGGCCCGTCACCGTCGAGGACTACGCCTGGCTGTCGACCCGCTGCACCATTTTGCCGGGCGTCACCATTGGCCGCGGAGCCGTCGTCGCCGCCGGAGCCGTCGTGACCAAAGACGTCGCGCCGCTCAGCGTGGTGGGAGGAATTCCCGCCACCGTCATCGCCCAGCGCCCCCCCGAGGCCCTCGACTACTGCCCCGCCGACTACCGAATTCCGATGCTGTAATGGCCAACATTGCCCAGTTAGCCAAGACGTTTGGTGCCCTGGCGATGCTGCGGGCAGTCAATGTACTGCTGCCCATCGCACTCTACCCCATCTTGCTTCACCGCCTTGGTCCGGACCTGCTCGGCCTTGTGGTTTTTGCCCAGGCCGTCGCCACCTACTTTATGGTGGGAGTCAATTACGCCACCGAAACCTACGGAACCCGTCTCGTCAGCCGCCTCAAAGACCAGCCCGACGCCCTTCGCCGTGAAGTCAGCCAGCTGTGGTGGATGAAGGTCCTCCTTTTTGCGGGGGTCCTCATTCTGTACGCTGCGCTTCTTGCCCTGTGGCCCTTTACCCACCCGCACATTTACGTATTTGTCTTTTCGCTTCATGTGGTTGTTTACGAAACCTTCTTCCCCGTGTGGTTCTATCAGGGGGTTGACGAGGTTCCGCGCGTTACCCTTCTCAACGTTGGCAGCAAAGTCCTCGGGGCCGTGCTCCTGCTCACCTGGGTAGTGGTCGAGAAGGACGCGTGGCTTGTCCCTACCGCCCATATGGCGGCGGCCTTGGCCATGACCGGTATCGCCACCCTCATGCTGGTTCGTCGCTTGGGCGGAATCGCTGCGCCCAACCTTCGCGGAATCGTCACTCACTTGCGCGGCGGATGGCCCTTTTTTGTCACCAGCCTCTCGGGAATGCTCTACGTCAACGCCAACCGCGTCCTTATCGGTGCCGTCGGAATGGCTGAAGTCGCCTACTACGACCTCGCCGACCGCGTCGTGCAGCTCGCCAAGGCCCCCCAGCAGATCCTTGGGCTCAGTCTTTTTCCCAAACTCAGCGGGTCCGACAATCCCAACGCACTCGTTCGTCGCTTTGCGCCGTACTCCATAGCTGCCAACGCGCTCCTTACCGTCGTAGTATTTGCCGGTGCGCCACTTATCGTCAAACTCCTTTCGCCCGGTCTCAGTCCCGAGGGCGCGCTGATTTCTGCCGCGGTCATGCAGATCCTATCCCTCAACATACTTGTCGTGGGTCTAGAGAGCATTGTCGTCGTCCAGCAGGCCTTGGCGCAAAACCACGAAAAGGCCGTGATGCGCTTTACCCTTGAATCGGTCGGAATCTTTGCCGCAGTCATCCTCAGCCTCCTTGCCGTGGGTCGCTACGAAGTCACGTCCCTGACCGCCGCCGCCGTACTCGTCGAGTGCTACCTGCTGGCGCGCACCTACCTCTACCTGCGCCGTGGTCGATAATCCCCGCATCGCTGGTGTCGTCGTGCTCTACCAGCCCGACCTCAACCGCCTCGCCGAGGCCCTGCCCACGTACGCGCCGCAGCTGGACGTGCTCTACGTCTTCGCCAACTCTCCGGTCGCCGAATTCCCCATCGACGCTCCGCGGGTGGAGTGGATTCACTCCACCGACAACGTCGGAATCGCCGCCGCCCTCAACACCGCCGCCGCCCGCGCCCTCCGCGAGGGCTGCACCTGGCTGCTCACCATGGACCAGGACTCGCACTTCACCGCCGACGGCTTTGCCGAGCTCCAGCGCGCCATCCCCCTGCTGCCGCCCCGCGCCGCGCTCGTGGGTCCCGACTACCTTGACCAGGGCCGCAGCGCCGTCCGTCCGCGCCCCGTTCGCCTGCTGATCCAGAGCGGAACCCTCGTGCACCTCCCCACCTGGCAGCACCTCGGCCCCTTTGACGAGGCCCTTTTCATCGACGGCGTCGACCACGACTACTGCCTGCGCGCCCAGGCTCAGGGTTACGGCGTCTACGAGTGGCCGCAGTCCCGCCTCAACCACGCCCTGGGCGAAATCTACCCGTTGCCGGCCTGGCTGTTCACCTTTCACCGCCATTCCAAGCGCGGAATCGCCTTCCACAAGCCCTACCGCGAGTACTACGAGTTTCGCAACAACATCTGGCTCATCGGGCGCCACGGCCCCAAATTCCCCCGCTGGGCCTTGCTTCGTCTCGGCTACCTTGCCCTGCGCCTCGTCTACGCCGTCAGCATTTTGCCCGAGCGCGCTGAGCGGCTAAGGGCCATCTTCCGCGGAATTCGCGCGGGACTAAAAAAGTAAAATCCGGTTATAACCGGATTTTTCCCGCATCGCCCATTCGGGTATAACCGGATTTCGAAATTTGCATACGTCGCACATTCGGAACTAACCGGATTTCAAAAAATCACGCGCGGTTAAAAGGAGGACTTGACCAATACCCAACTCCCGTCACCAATGGCGAAACCCCTATCTTTGCAACCAAATGCTCCAAACCATGCGTTTCCCACGTTTTTTGGCCATCTTGGCCTTCGCGCTTAGCGCAACCCTCGCCGCTCAAGACCTCAGCGGAATCAAAGTCGACAACCTCAGCGACAGCGACATTCGCAACATCCTCAATCAAGGACAGGCTAAAGGACTCGACGTCAGCCAAGGCGAGCAACTAGCCCTTGGCATGGGCCTACCCGCCACAGAGGCCGCCAAATTCAAGGACCGTGTCGCCAAGCTCAACAGCGGCGGTACCACCAAAACTGCTGGAGTCGCCGCGCCCACCAAGGCCGTAGACACCGAGGTGGCCGAGCAAAACGACGCCGCCAACGCCAAGGCAGCTGCCGAGGCGGGTAAAGAGGATCCCAACGCCGCACAATCTGCGGGCCCCGCCACTATCTACGGCCAGCAGCTCTTCAGAAACGGAACCCTCAAAATCTTTGAGCGCAGCCAAGACATTGCGGCCCCCGGCAACTACCTGCTGGGAGAGGGCGACGTCCTCGGGGTGAGCGCCTACGGAAGCGCCTTCTTCAACAACACCTACACCATCGACAGCCGCGGATTCATCACCATGGAGGGCATGGGCAAACTCCAGCTGCGCGGAATCACCTTTGAAGAAGCCACCAAGCTCGTCAAGGGCATGCTCAGCCGCCGCATCGACTTCAGCAGCAACCAGTTCAACCTCACCCTGGCTACCAGCCGCACCCTGACCGTCAACGTGGTAGGCGAGGTACAAAACCCGGGCAGCTACAAGCTTCCCGCCATAAATACCGCCTTTAACGCCCTCATGGCGGCCGGCGGCCCCACCAACCTCGGTACCCTGCGCGCCATCAAAATCATGCGCGAAGGCAAGGTGATCAAGACCCTTGACGTGTACGAATTCATGCTCTACCCCGACAGTAAGCTCGATTTTTACCTGCAGGACAACGACTACATCGCCGTGGGCATGGCCGAGCGCCTTGTGACGGTGGGCGGAGCCATTCAGCGCCCAATGATGTACGAACTAAAGGCGAACGAAAACCTCAAAAACCTGCTTGACCTGGCGGGTGGATTTGCCCCAGACGCCTACCGCGGCAAGCTGCAGATTAAGCGCGTATCGGGTAAAGAGTACAAGCTCATTGACGTCGACGCGGCCCAGTTCGCGACCATGACCCTTGAGCGCGGCGACCAAGTGGCCGTGGCCAAAATCACTGACCGCATGAGCGATTATGTGGACGTCGAGGGAGCCGTTTACCTACCCCAGCGCTTGGCCTACATCCCTGGGATGACTGTCAATCAAGCCCTCGCCAGCGCCGGAGGCCTACTGCCCGATGTGGTGCTCGACAAGGCCTACCTGACCCGTGTCAAGTCCGATCTTACCCTCGAGTTCATCCCCTTTGACCTCAGTGCTACTACCCCTGTGCTGTCCAACAAGGACAAAATCACGATTGTGGCCAAACCCGACTACGACAAGGGCCTCAACATCACCGTTGACGGAGCAGTGCGCGCCAAAGTCAACACCCCCTTTGCAGAAGGCATGACCCTTGGAGACGCCTTGCGCCTCGCGGGCGGACTGCTGCCCAATGCCGACTACTCGCGCGTCGAGGTAAGTCGTCTTAATGCGTTTAGTGAGTTTCAGAAAGGGACCAACCGCCAGGTACGCACTACGGCCCTGCTCACTGAGGTGCCCCAGGAGCTTAGCCGCGACCTCACCGCCGACAGCGAGGCGCTCAAGTTTGCCCTGCAGCCCTACGACCAAATTATCGTGCGCGAAATCCCCGAGTACAAGCTCCAGCAGATGGTTTACATTGGTGGTGAGGTTCAGTATCCCGGATACTATGCCATCATGGCGCGCGACGAGAAGCTCACTAACCTCTTAGGTCGCGCCGGCGGAGCCACGCGCTACGCTGACATTCGCAACGCCCAGCTTGAGCGCGAGAAGACCCCAAACATCGTGGTGAATCTTCAGAAGGCGGTGCGCGGTGCAAACTCGCCCTACAACTACATCTTGATGCCGGGCGACCGCATCATCCTGCCACGTGTAGATAACCTCGTCAGCATCGTCGGTACCGGCCACAAGTACTACGAGAACGCTCAGAAGGTTGAAATCAATGTGCCTTACACGCCAGGCAAATCGGCCCGCCGCTACGTCACCAAACATGCCCTTGGCTTTGCCAAAAAGGCCGACCGCGCGGGTATCTATGTGGAGTACCCCAACGGAACCGTTGACCGCACCAAAAACTACGGCCTCTTCAAAGACTACCCCAACGTCAAGAAGGGCGGAACCATCTACATCGCCATGAAGGCCGGTAAGGTCAAGGACGAAAAGGAAAAGCGCGAGCGCAAGCCGTTTGACATGAACCAGGCCGTCGCGACGGTCACGGCTTCGCTCACGAGCTTTGCGACGTTGTACGTTCTGCTCACGCGCTAACTAGTAACTAGCAACTAGCTACTAGCTACTAGTTTCGTTCCAGTGGAACCTTCAGGCACGCTAGAAACGAGCAACCAGCTACTGGTTCAGCCAGTAGCCAGCAGCAAGAAACAACCCGCCGCGGCCGACGGCCGAGCTTGGCTGGTGATTTACACCAAGCCCCGCTGGGAAAAAAAGCTGGCCGACCAACTCACCGCCAAGGGCTTCACCGTCTACTGCCCCACGCAGCGCGTCAAACGCCGCTGGAGCGACCGCACCAAGTGGATCGACCAGCCCCTGTTCAGCAGCCACATTTTCATCCACATCGAGCCCGAGCGCCGCGACGCGGTCTACTTCACGCCCGGGTTTGTGCGCTTCCTCTTCTGGAACAAACGCCCCGCCGAGGTGCGCGAAACCGAAATCGACACCCTCAAACGCTGGCTCAACGACTTTGACCACGAATCCATCAGCATACAGTCACTGGCAACTGGTTCGCACGTAACGGTCAAAAGCGGACCGCTGCAAGGCCGTGACGCCATCGTCCTCGAGCAGCGCGGAACCAAACTCGAACTCTACCTCGAAGACCTTCAGGTCAAGGTCAGTGTGGATCTGAGTAAAACGGAATTAGCCACAGGGCATTAGGCGAAAACCTGCCCGGGTGCGCTGATCTGACGAGAAGCGTGGCAGGTATTATTGCTTCAAAAGTAAAAATTTTGGGCGAAAAAACCTAGCCGTAAGCGCAGTACTTAAGCCGACGCGGGATTTCCCTGCCGCCCGCGAAGTGGTCACGAAACAGCCCATATTGCTCAATAGAATTAGCAAAATCACAAAAAAATGCTAATTCAAGTTATCAGTTTCGAGCTTTTGTCTTTTAGTGGGGTATTTCGGAGCCCTCGGTGCCACTTTTCAAAAGTCGGTCGCCGAACAGAAGAAACAGCGCAGCTAAAACCGGTGTGCGTAGGATTGAATTCTTGAGCACACCTCGTCAAAGCTCGGTTGACCTTTGTAGTAGAGACTCGAGGTTGCTTCATAGCGGGCACGAAAGTCACTTCGAACTTCAGGATTAGCCAAAAACAACGCAGGGTGTTCGTTAAGGGGAATCTCGAGGTCCGCTCCTTTAATCCGGGTCATCTTGTGTGCGATGTACTCGGCACTGCCAATGAACGATTGAATTTCTGGACTATCGAGGAGGCAGTAGACGTCGTAGTACTGCCTCATAAAGTTTTTGGCGTCCGAGGAACCTACCTTGTCCATGTTTCGGAATTTTCGAACGATCGTCTGAAGCTTCTCGACAAGCGTATATCCTGGGTGGTAGCACAAGACCCTAGGGGCAGTGTTGTTGATGTATCGATGAGATGCACCAATTAAAGCGAGGTAATCCCAAATCCAAGATGAGATATCGATTGGTGAATTTGGTGTTACCGTGTCAAAACCAGCCTCTAAAAGGATTCCATCTTTTAATCCTTCCAAAGCAGGGGTGTAGCTCTCATAGAACAATCTAATACCACCACTGCGGTATTTATCGAGGTCATCAAACTCGTAATCACGCTTTATTTCGGTAATTCCATTGATATTCAAGTAATTAGCGAACGTGTCATAGAAGGCCTTTCGCGCGGTTTTGATTTGTGGCTTGTCTTCTTTGCCTTCTACTGTTAAGCCGAAGTTGGTCCTGATGTGAATGTCGATATCCTCAGAGAACCGGTGTATTAAACGATATCCTTTAGATAATGAAGTGCCGCCTTTAAGTTCAAATTCAATGTTCTGTTGCTGTAATGAATACAGCACGTGCATGATCCAATAGTCCTTTTCGATGAGGGATATGTCAAGACCCTTGTGGTGCGCTGACACAATAGAAATCAGGTCTTTGAACTCAGGGTCGTTGTGAATGAAATCAAGCATTATCTAGAGCTTTACGCACAGTCGCTTTCATTCGCCGCTTCGTCGCTCCCGAGCCGTACTGTTGTGTTGCAGTCATTAAGTCGTCTAAGTTGAAGTCCTTGAGTCGATGGGGTAATTTGTCTAGTGTTTGTTGTTGGTCCTCGGCGAGCTGGTCCAAGTGATTCAAAAGATCAACAAGTAAAAACTCTCGCGTGACTTTTTGGGGAAAGGCAGACTTTTTAAAAAACTCAAATCGCCGTCCGTTGAGTTCAAATTCACCGACCCGTTTGTGGTTGTAGACCCAGGTCGTGTTGTACAATTGAGTGAATCCAAGTCCTAGCGTATTGTAGGCATTGGGTGAGAGTAACAAAAAATCCTGATCTTTTAAAAAAACCTCAACCAAGTCTCGGTCGTTGGGCGGAACCGCACCAAACTTAGATTGCCGCGGCGCGTAGTAGAAGCCTTGCTGGATTTTAGTTAAGGCGCCCTCTTTGGTGAGCTGTGCCAAGTGTCGGTCGATTGCCGTCGAATAGTATTCCAAGTCTGACCTGCGGTAGACCTTTCCTTGTTCGATGTGGGCTAGAAGTCGTTTCATTAGTTGTACAAAGGTAGTACACTGCATGATAGAATTGTTAAAATTCATGCAAATGAGGTTGAATTCTTAATCTAATCGGGAGTTCATTCGGTGAAAACCGGATTTTAAAAAATGTGTGGGTACTCTTCCCTAAAGACCAGCGCCTTCTTCAGCACTTTGGTGAGAATTTGAAGCTGGCGCGGCTTCGCCGCAAACTCAGTAGCGAGCAAGTGGCGGAGCGTGCGGGAGTATCACGGGCTACCTTGGTGAAAATGGAGCAAGGACACCCTGGTGTGGGATTGGGTCACGTCCTTAATGTGCTCAAAGTGTTCAATCTTGAGACCGAACTATTGAATGTGGCTAAGGATGATGTGCTGGGTCGAAAGCTTCAAGATCTACGCTTAGCTACCCCCAAACGAGCGCCAAAGCGACCAAAATCTGAGAAATAACCTTGTCGTCTCGGCACTCAGCAAAACTGAACTAGTAACCACCATCTACCAGCCAGTAGCCAGTAGCCGCCGCTTAAGCCTTCGGCTTCAGCGCCGCCGCCTGCTTATTCAAATCGCTCAAAAACGCCCGACCGCCCAAAAACAGCAGCGTCAAAAACACGCCGAGCACCCCGCCGATGGCGGCTGACTTGAGCTTGGACTCCCGCACGCGCAGCGGGTAGTGGGGGCGGTCAATGATCGTGATCAGGGGCTCCTCGCGGGCCGACATTGTCTTGCTCAGCTCGAGGTTCTTCACCAACTCGCCGTACAGCGTCGTCAGCATCGTCACCTTCATCTGCTTCTGCATCGTGGGCACCTTGGCCGTGGTCTGCACCGTGAACGAATTCTGGTCTTGGGCCGCGGAATAACCAACCATCGCCGCCTGCAGCTCGGCCGACACCGAATCCACCCGCTGCTCCAGCTTCGAAATGTTGGCGTGGGCATTGGCCATCTTGGTCTGCACATAAAAATCGGTGGACTTGGCCGTCAGCAGCTCGACAAAGGCGCCGGTAAACACCTCGTCGTGGCCCTCATAGGTGACCGTAACAAAGCTCTGCTTTTTATCCACTTTGGCCACCGCAAGCGACTTCTCGGTCACACTTTTAACCACCGTTCCGATGGCGGAATCTTGACTCGGACTGCAGCACTTCAGCGGATCAATCGGGTACAAACCCAAGGAATCCCACTTGGCCTTAAGCCTCTGGTCGGAGGCCACATACTGGTTTAACAGAAGCACCGAATCCCCATCCACCGAAATCGGGCTGAGTAAAACCTCTTCAACGATCCTACGGCTCTTCATAAGGGTCAACAAGTTGTCTCCCCCTAATCCATCGCCTCCAGAATTACCCAAAGCAAACCCAAACTGCGATGCCAGGCCACTCAGCCCGCCACCGCCACCACCTTGCTCTAGTGCAAAGGTCAGCGAAGCCGTGTAGCTGGGCTTAGCCAACTTCACCTTAAAGTACCCGCCAACCGCAAAGGCGAGGCCCACGGCGGCGATCAAGAATTTAAACCGCCACAGGTAGGCAACAACAGACTGAACCTTGACCCATAGTTCGGCAAGGCTGATTTCGTCGCTGGGGTCGATTTGGGGCTGGTTGGCTTCATTCATAGGGGCAAAATTACGGCTTCTGCCTGAAGGCAGGCAGTGTGGATCAGTCTAATCGGGTCACCTGCTTAAAATGTGGATATATTGAGGTGCTTTGAACCTAATTCATAGTGTTGGGTTAACGTGGGCCGCCGTACTTTGCGTTCAAGTTTGTTACTCACTTGCAGAACCGAGCTTCTGCACCTGTGAGTGACGGGGCGAAGCCATAATAAATGCTACTAGTTACTTGTAACTAGCAACAAATCAACGGCCATACTAGCATCACTTATCACAAGCAAGACCCGCCTTAAGCTCTTGCTCAAGTTCTTTACGCACCCCGATGCTCGGGGTCATTTGCGTGGTTTGGCCGAAGAATTCGGCGATTCCACCAACGCCGTGCGTATTGAGCTTAACAAGTTAGAGGAGGCCGGACTGTTAACAAGTGCCAGCGAAGGCCAAAAGGTGGTCTACCAAGTGAATAAGACCAATCCGTTTTATTCGGATCTAGTTTCTATGGTATCTAAGTACCTCGGCTTTGACCAGCTTATCGAGAGCGTGCTCGAAAAAGTCGGAGATCTAGAGGCCGCGTATGTGGTCGGTGACTATGCGGCAGGTGTCGATTCAGGAACGATTGAATTAGTTCTCGTTGGAAACGTCAATACCGATGTAATTGACGACCTCGTTGAGCGTGTAGAAAGTCGCATTAATCGTAAGATAAAATATTCGTTAACCAGTGAAGATTTGGATGGGCTTGTTCGTCCGATCTTGAAGCTGTTGTGATAAGGGTGATCCAAGCCTCTATCTCAGAATTGTACGAAGGCATGCCAGAAAAAAATGGACAGGATTTTTTGATCAGAGTTCGCATAATGATCAAAGATCACCTTCTGTAGTTCTAAAAATACTGGATTTTGGATCACGAAAAACTGTAGAGAGGCCTATAGTATGTTTGCCCGATTGCTATGGATTTATTCAATCATGAATCTGATAGAAGTTGACATACTTTTGTGGCTCGCAAAATTACATTGGCTACTGTTAGAATTGTTCTAGGCCTGGAGGATAATCGTATTTAGGAAATCGAGATGAATCCATGTCAAAGATTGTGTGCATTCAATGTGGATAATTCTGCAGTCATAAAGGCCTGATAATATGGTGGTTGCGAAAGGCAAGGCAACAACAGATAGAGAGTTTGAAAGACTGAGTTTACAGTATTTGGCGTTGCATTGGAATTTAAACTTATAGGAGTTTATGAAAAAGCATCAATTGTGAAGTGTATTAATCCTGACTTTAAAATTGAAATGAGTTTAGAAGTAAATAGATTAAATCCTTCATACGCTAGGCCTAGAAGTTAATAAATTGGAGACCCAACCAAAGTCAAATAAGACTTAGGATGGAATCCTGAGCATGACTTATCTTCATTTCTAATGATTATAATGCAATCTGATTATAGGTTGATTAAAAAGCCCAATATTTAAAAATTTTTGGCGGTTACACAGATAATGAAATTAATTAAAATATAATTATTACTTGCAAAAGATTCTTTTAATTTTTGGCACCAGGCCCGAGGCCATCAAAATGGCGCCACTTGTCGAAGAGTTTCAGAAAGATTCAGAAAAGTTTGAGACTAGAGTATGCGTAACAGCTCAGCATAGGGAAATGTTAGATCAAGTCTTGGATTTTTTTGAGATTGTACCTGATTATGATCTAGACTTAATGAAGCCAGGTCAAAATTTATATGGCTTAACGGCGACAATTATAGAGTCTCTAAAGCCAATTCTGGAAGAATTTGCACCAGACTATGTCTTTGTTCACGGAGACACAACGACGTCAATGGCAGCATCTATAGCAAGTTTTTATTCTGGAGCAAAAGTATGTCACATAGAAGCTGGACTTAGGACTAATAATAAATTGTCGCCTTTTCCTGAAGAAATAAACCGTCAAATTACTGGTAGAGTGTGCGATTACCATTTCGCTCCTACTGAAAACTCTAAAAATAATCTAATTAAGGAGAATATTCCTGAAGATTCAATATTAGTGACCGGGAATACGGTGATTGATGCCTTGATTAGATCCATTGAAAAAGTGAATAAAAGGCCCAGTCAATTAATCCTGGAACTTTCCCACATAATTGGGAGTAAAGAAGTTGTTTTAGTGACAGGACATAGAAGAGAAAATCAAGGAGATGGCTTTGAAAGAATTTGTAAAGCTCTAAAACGAATTGCTGAAGATGATTTAAGTCGTTTAATTATTTATCCAGTCCACCTCAGTCCAAAAGTACAAGAACCTGTCTATAGAATCTTGTCGGGAGTGCGTAATGTAATTTTAATTGAGCCTTTAGCTTATCAAGATTTTATTTGGTTAATGAATCGATCTAAAATTATTATAACTGATAGCGGGGGCGTCCAAGAAGAAGCCCCAAGTTTAGGGAAACCAGTATTAGTGATGAGAGATACTACCGAAAGACCAGAAGCTTTAGTGGCAGGAACGGTTATATTGGTTGGAACAAATGAGGATTTGATCGTCTCTAAGGCATTAGACTTGCTAAACAACGAAGATGATTTTGCAAAAATGTCAAAGATTCATAACCCCTATGGAGATGGTCACGCATGTTTTAGAATCAGAGAATTTATTTCAAGATTATAGCGGATGAAACTCAGTATGGTACTTTTCAAAATAGTTTACATTTTTAGGACAAACTTCTCGGAGATTCGGAAAAATTTTGAAAAATCAGATATTCAGAGGCGCATTACAAGTTCTGTTTTTTGGTCTCTTACTGGTGCTGTAGTTTCACAAACATTACAAATTTTCATCTCAATTTTTGTTGCAAGAATTTTGGGATTGGAGGAATTTGGTGAATTGGGAATTATACGCTCTACGATTAGTATGTTTACTGTTTTTGCTGGATTTGGTTTAGGGTTAACCGCAACAAAATATGTAGCTGAATTTAAGGTTAAAGATAAAGAGAAAGCAGGCAAGGTCATCGGTCTTACAACGCTCTTCGCTGTGGCTGCGGGATTTGTTATTGCGATAATTATACTTGCTTTTGCGCCATTTATAGGAGAGACAATGTTGGTTACACCTCATTTGGTAGATGAATTACGTTTATCAGCAGTTATCCTTTTTGTTAGTACCATTAATGGTTCATTGACTGGAGCACTTTATGGTTTTGAGGCTTTTAGGTTAATTGCCAAGATTACAGTGGCGGCAGGTCTATTGTCTTTTCCATTTCAAGTCGGCCTTACTTTAATTTTTGGGTTACATGGATCTTTGCTAGGCTATGGATGCAGTGTTTTTGTTTTGTGTGTATTTAACGCGATAGCAATTCGAAAAGAAGCTTTCAAATTGGGCATTAGTATTCAATATAAAGGATCACTAACTGAATTGCCAATTATTTATAAATTTAGTTTACCAGCTCTTTTTTCGGGATTAATGGTGACTCCTACAATTTGGTTAGGTAATGCAATGTTAGTGAACCAACCGAATGGTTATGTAGAAATGGCTTTATTCTCCGCATCTAATCAGTGGTCCAGCGCTGTCCTTTTTGTGCCTACTGTAATTTCTAATATTGCTTTACCGTTGTTGTCAGGTTCAATTAATGGAAAACAATTTAAACGAATTCTAAGTATAAACGTCATTATTAATTTTGTAGTAACTTTGTTAATTGCGTTGTTAATATTTATTTTTTCTTCTTTAATTATGACTTTTTACGGAGAGGATTTTCAAAAAGGGAAGACTGTTTTAATAATACTAGCTTTTAGCAATATATTTGTTGCAATTAACGGAGTAATAGGTCAAGCAATAGCCGGTAAAGAAAAAATGTGGATGGGTCTCCTTTTAAACACTTTTTGGAGCTTGGCGTTGGTGACAAGTGCCTACGTCCTCTTATTTGTATTTGAGTTAGGGGCGAAAGGGCTAGCATACGCTTTCCTTATTTCGTACTTTTTTCACACTGTAATGGTCACTATTTTCACTTCATTAAAATTATTAAATCAAAGTAATGAGTAACATAAACACAAAAAGTTATTGGGACAATCGTTTTGGATCTGGAGACTGGGAGTATAACAAGGGTAGAGATCAGACAAAAGAATTTGCAAGATCACAAATACCGTTACTAAATATTGACGAAAATATTGAAGGCAGTATTTTGGACTTTGGTTGTGGATTAGGCGATGCTTTCCCACTTTATAAAAAATCATTTCGAAAAGCAAAACTATTTGGCATAGATATTTCTGATGAAGCAATAAAGAAATGTATTCATGAATATGGGGATATCGCAGAGTTTATTTGTGGTAGTCATCTTGATGTACCCGTTTGTGATATAATTATTGCATCTAATGTTTTTGAGCATCTGTCAAATGACATAGCGATTGCTAAGCATTTGAAAGGAAAGTGTCGAGAGCTGTATATAATTGTACCATATATGGAGCGTTTAGATTCAGAACAGTCCTGCAGTGAGCACGTAAATACTTATAACAAGGAGTATTTTATTGAACTAGGTGAATATTCGTATAAAGTATTCAATAGTAGGGGTTGGAGTGAATATGGCTTAAATTTAATCTTTAATATTTGGGTTAAGAATGTATATCTGTTTTTGTTTGGCAAATCTTTGATAAAAAGAAAAAAACAAATTATGTACAGATTTACAAGACAGAGTTAATTATGGAAAAGAGGAAAGTACTCTATCTAATGCATGTCAGTTGGTATTGGATTAAGCAAAGGCCTCATTTTATTGCAGAGCAGCTTAATGGCAGCTTTGATTTGGCGGCCTTTTTTGCTCAATCAATCAAGTTGAACAGTCAGTTGATTAAAGGAGATTATCCTTCATTTGCGCGACCTCTTTATCTGTTGCCTTTACAACGGTTTCAAGGGTCTAAGTTTTTTAGTATTTTGAGTGATTTTGTCAACTGGATACAATTGAAAAACCAACTCGTAGAATCCAGGTTTATATGGGTGACATCGCCAATATTATATTCAATTGTAAGTCGAAAAGTTAATTGCTCACAAGTCGTGATATACGATTGTATGGATGATTTTTTAGAGTTTCCTGGGATAAAGAATAATCCAACCGTCTATGAGAAAGTACGTCTCCTTGAGGAGGATTTAATTTCGCGTGCAGATCTTATTTTTACTTCGTCAGAGAACCTTAGGGAGATTATAAGTAAGCGATATGGAAATTCTCGCGAAGTGATGGTTATTAATAATGCGATTTCATCAGCGTTTTTAAGTAAAAAACGAGTTAATATTCCTATTGATTACAACTCAGATGATTCTTTCGTGGATATAATGTATATTGGAACTATATCATCTTGGTTTGATTTTGATATAATCTGTGAAAGTCTAAATAGATTTTCTGGTATTAGATATATATTGATTGGTCCATTAGAAATTACTCCACCACACCATGAGAGAATTATTGTTTTAGGGCCTAAGAGTCATGAGGATCTTCCTGGTTATATGGAAAAATCAGACGCATTAATAATGCCTTTCCATGTTACTGACTTAATAAAATCGGTGAATCCGGTTAAACTTTACGAGTATGTATCTTCGGGAAAACCGGTTATAGCATGCTATTATTCTGAGATAAGGAGTTTTGAGAGGTTTGTTTATTTTTATTCGAATGGTGAGCAATTTTTTCACTTAGTCCAGAAGCTAATTGATCAACAATTATTTGTTCATTGTGAATCGGATCGTTTAAGCTTTTTACAGCAAAGTACTTGGGAGGGACGAGTACATCGGATTGTTTCGTTGCTTAACGAATTTTAGTAAGTTGATGTCTTTCGATCGTTATATAATTTTTGTAAAGTTGTTAGGCTGGTGGAGTTCTAATTGTATTACTAGTTCAATTTAACATTTATTGTGTTTAGCGATTCTCTTAATATTTTTTAGTACGTAGAATTGAGTTTTGTGGTAAAGCGAAGAGGTGTTTAGACGTACTTTGGATATTAAGTGGTTATAGAGCTAGTAATAGTATAAATTGCGGAAGTATCTTATTTGTATAATTTCCAGACAGTCATCGTGATTTGGTGGCTTCGATGTTTTGGACTTTTTGTGGGGTACGTGAGTTTTCTTTGGTGTAATGTTATATTGAATAGGGTAGAAAAATCCGCTCAAGTAAGCACGTTACGTCAAGCATTTCTTCCCCATTGAGCTGCTTGATCATTTTGAGTACCGAAGTAGTCAAATTAGGATTGGTGAGCATGGTGAATATCTCGAAGTAGAATTTGAAGAGAAGAATGAATTGCCACAGTGCTATTCCCGAGAGGACTGCGAGAGCAAGGACTTTTTAGTGCGACGTGTACAGGACTTTCCCATTCGCAGCCATGCGGTCTTTCTCAAGCTTCGACGCCGCAAGTGGCGGCACTAGGAGATCGGAGAGGCCATTTCAAGGGTTCTAAGTTTTATTGCAGAATGCAGTCGGTTTACCAAAGAGGTTGCCGCTTTTTAAAAAGATATCCGTCGAGATGAGGCTTGAGCCGACCAGTGTGGTCGCACATTGCATGGGAGTAAACGAACACACCTTGCGCCGGCAATACAAGAAGAATTGGAGTGGCTTTCATCAGTGACAGCAGTTCATGCACGCTGAGAATTACTTGCTGTATCCTCAAAGGATCAAAACCCACATGGCTATTAATGAGGTGAGTCTTTCGCAAGGTGAGCTCTACACCATCCTCTCGTCAAGAGACCGTCCGGGTCGAAAGGAAGAATTGCAGCCGTCATTCGTGGCAACAAGGCCGAAGACCTTATCACGGTGCTTTCAAAGCTTCCCGAATCTACGCGAGAATCAGTCAAGGAAGTGACATTGGATATTTCCATGAGTATGGTAAAGGCAGCACAATGTGTCGGTTCCCATTGCTGCCTTAGTGACGGATCGATTACACGTCGAGCGATTGAGCGCGGATGGCGTCCAGAAAGCTCGTATTGATCAGCGCTGGAAAGAAATTGACCGTGAGGCGAAGGCCATCAACAAGTGTAAGAAGCAAGGCACCAAGTACAAACCCATCATCCTGACCAATAGATACACACCCAAGCTGCTCCTTGCTCAATCGAGATATATTCTCAACAAGATGCCGCATCAGTGGACTAAGTCGCAGATACACCGTGCATTCTTGCTTTTCCAACTCTACCCAAATATTGAACAGGCCTACTGCCTTCATCTGAATTTCAAGAACATCTACAAGCTGGAAGATCTACAAAAAGCCAAGACTGCACTTGTAGATTGGATCAAGCGAGCAAAAGACAGTAGCATCGAATATATTCACAGTGTCGCAGAGTCCTTGATTGCGCATTGGGGGCGCATCATGGGCTTTTTCACCAACCGAAGCACCAATGTCACACCTTGTCACTCCATGCCCAAATCAAGCTCTTTAGGTCAAATCTACGCGGCGTGACCGAAACTAAATTCTCCCTTTACCAGCTTGAGAAAATATTGGCTTAATACCTCAGGTCCCCAGAAACATCCGGTGATCCTAAATAGTCCCTCTACTGGCTTGTGACAATCCTTGCTTGAAACCTCTTCTCATTAAGTTCTAATGAGCCAAAATACAGTTAGTGCCAACCAACTCAAAATAATCAAGTTGTGGAAAAAGTATCCTTAATTATAGTAATTCTAATGTCAAATTTTTTGGCCGCAGATATTTTTGCACCACTTGTTGTTGTTTTGGGTATTTTAGTATTCATTGTATCAAAATTTGCATTACATGGTTCTTTTTTAAAGAACATATGGCCCCTTTTATCGGTGTTTATTATTGGCATTTTAGGACGTTCAGATGTTGAAGTACGAGATTTTCAAAGAGATTTGATTTACGCTTTAGTGCCAATTGTATTATTTTATTTAGGTTATATGTTAGCGAAAAAAGACGTTGTTTTTGCAAATGTTCTAAAAGTTTTAATATTCTTTGGGGTTATTTTGTGTCTTCTTCACTTAATTCAGTTCGGATTAAAACCAAGTTTGTTATTAAAAAGTGGCGATGAGATTCGCGGCGAAGTGTACAACCCAGGGGGGGGCTTGATTTTGTTATCGTTGATTTTGGGATTGTTTCAAAATCGATTAAATGTACGTGATCTATTCCCGAAATTTTTTCCAAGGACTATCTCATTGGTGTTGTTAAGTATTTCCTTATTTCTTTCGTTTTCACGCACCAATCTTCTAGTTGTATTTTTAATCTTCATTTCTTTAGTGGGCTTGATTGATCGAATGAGATTAATTTCCTTTTTGCGCATAAGTTTTCTACTATTAACGCTAGTTTTAGTTGTGTATAATTTACCAGATGATGGAGATCATAGTTTTAAGAGTAAACTATTAAAAAGTGCCTCAGAGATAGCAATTAGCGATTATGAAGATATGTCAGATATAAATGATAAATGGAGGGGGTATGAGACTTACAGGGCTTTCATAGCTTTTGATAGTGGGGGTTTGTTAAAAAAGGTATCGGGTTACGGATTTGGAAGTCTTATTGATTTAGACTTAACTATTTTGATAGGTGAGGTTGAGTACAGTAAGATTCCAATTTTACATAATGGATACGCTTACATACTAGTGAAAATGGGTTTACTTGGAGTAGTACTATATTTTTCTTTTTATTTTATAATTATACGGAAGGCGTTTAAAAATATCAGATGTGGTTGTAGGGAAAAGGTAATTACATCAAGGTTGATGTTAGGTCTAACATTGGGACTAATGTTTTCTATGCTAGTTGTAGGCGGGATGGCACAAATTCACGACTCTGAGTTTGTTTTATTTGTAGGATATCTTTCAAAACGAATAGATCTATTGTAGAATGAGTGAAAAAGTAAACATATTAATATTGAATTGGAGATGTCCTTTTTTGGTAAAACAGTGTATTGAGAGAATAGTTACTTCTCAAGATGAGAATTACCGCGTTATCATAATAAATAACTTCTCAACTTTAAGTGATTATAATGATATTTTTAATCTTTATGAGTACTTTAAAATAAGTATTGAGATCTATTTTGTTTCGAATGAATCTAATTTAGGTTATGCAGGTGGGAATAATGCAGGGTTTTCATATTTGGAACAAAATAATTTAGAAGGTAATGTCATGATTTTAAATCCTGATGTCGAAATTTCCATAAATACTATAGGTGAAATGATGAATTCACTAACTAGTAATGTTGGAATAGTGTCGCCGAGAACACTAAGTTCAAATGGTGAAGTACTTTATGATGCAATTAAACTACGCGGCTTTAGGCAGAGTCACATTATCACATCAAAACATATTGTGAGCACTGACTTTTCTCAAGGTTCTTGTATGTTGATAGACAGAGAAGTATTAAGGAGCATTGGATTATTTGATGAACGATTCTTTCTTTATTGGGAAGAGGTGGATTTGTCACTTCGTGTTAAGGATTTCGGAAAGGACTTAATTGCAATTACAACAACTAGTGTTGTGCGCAAGAATAATACGACGGATAACAATGTTACGGCCTTTTATTATTGGGTGCGAAATGCTAGTCTATTAAGAACTAAACACAAACGACGTTTTTCGTTTTTTTCCTATTTTTTATTCGTATTTCTTGTTTTTACTATTATTTTCAAGAAAAGTAAAAATGTGGATATTTTTAGAAAACTAATGAGAAATTATTTTCTCGCATTGAGAGATACAGTGTTTAAGAGTTATTATTCAAAGAGAACACGGGGTTGATTTATGAAAACTGAAGCGAGTTTATATTCTTTTCATATTTTTATTGAATTTTATTGCCCTAAAGGAGATTAATGTAACTTTTTTTTTTTGGAAGGCCTTCATTTTTATACTCAGGTTTTGTTCTAATTTGGAAGTTTTTTTATTTGTTTTGAACTAGTATAGCTGACTGATAATTTAATTTATTTTGATAATTTTCTTTGATTCGGTTGCTTTCGTATTTATTCTAATTAATTTGCCGAAGCCCATATTTTTCAGTTTTGAATTGTCGATTTGATTAGTGAGTGAATAACGCATAAACTTAATGTGTAAGTTTGAAAGCTTGTGGTTTTATTAATTGTTTAAACATTTAGAGTGAATCAAGAATAGGGATGAGACGAACGAAGATTTTAGTAGATGCCCATTATGTTGACGGATTGCCTTCTGGGGCATTGACATATTTGAAAGGCATTTTTAATGAGTTAGTGAAGTATGATGATCTTGAGATACATTTAGCGGCTAAGAATCTTATTAAGTTGGAGGAGAATTTTCCTGACCGAAGGTTTAAGTTTGTTAAATTGTCATATGACTCATTTGTATCGAGAATGTTGTTCGAATTCCCAAGAATAATAAAATCCGGAAATTTCGCGTACGCTCATTTTACTTATTTTATTCCTTTTGTGAAGCAATGCAAATACATTGTAACAATACATGATTTATTGTTTCTTGATTTTCCTGAATATTTCTCGTTTAAGTATAAGTTGGGAAGAACTATTTTTTTCTTCTATTCGGCATTTAGGGCTGATATTTTATTAACAGTTTCGAATTATTCAAAGAAGAGTTTAATAAAGTATTTCGGTGTAAAAGAAGACAAAATATTTATTACTCCATGTGCAATTTCTGGAATTTTGAATGGAGTCAGGACGAATAAACGCATTTTAAGTGATCAGTACATATTGTTTGTAAGTCGTATAGAGCATAGAAAGAATCATATAGCGCTGCTGAGGGCGTTTGTAGGTTTAAGACTTTATGAGAATTACCTGTTGATTTTCATAGGAGCAAAGTCTGAGAATGTAGTTGAGTTCAATAATTTTTTAGAAAGTCAACCAGAGCCCATAAGATCGAAGATTTATCACTTTGAGGATGTGACAGATCTGGAGTTAATGAATTTTTATCAGAACGCAGCTCTTTTCGTTTTTCCTTCAAAAGCGGAAGGTTTTGGTATACCTCCTTTGGAAGCCTTGTTGGCCGGGAGTAAAGTAATTTGCTCTAATTCCACAGCAATGAGTGATTTTGAATTTTTATGTGGATATCAATTTAACCCTAATAATCAAGATGAACTTGATTCGTTGATTTTACGTACCCTCAAAGAAGAGAATTATCCTTCAAAGGATATTGTTGATAAAATGACTAAAAAGTTTTCTTGGCAGTCTTCAGCGTTTGAGTTATATTCGCAATTAAATAATTCTTGAATTATGAAGTTACGATATTTTGTAATGGGTCGACTGTCATTTTTGATTCAACGGTACAGGATTTTTTTATGCAGATTAAAAGGTTATTCAAATATTCACAAAAGTGTTGTTCTGGAAAGTAACCTTTTCCTTGACAAGGTTTATCCTAAGGGAGTGAATATTGGTGAAAATACATTGGTAGCTTCTCATGTAATAATTCTTACACATGAACACGTCAAAAGAGATAAGGGCGACACTAGTAATCCGTTGATAACCAATACTTATATCGGCAGGAATTGTTTTATTGGAGTTAGATCAATTATTTTACCGGGAGTAACTATAGGCGATGAAGTTGTAATTGGTGCTCACACTGTGGTTTCAAGAGATGTTCCTTCAAATTGCATTGCTGTTGGCAACCCTTGTCGAATAATTAAATCTGGAATTAAAATGGATAATAAGGCGATATTGAAATAAGGTCATGAAGAAAAAGCTAGCCATTATCGGTACTCAGGGATTGCCAAGTAAATACGGCGGTTTTGAAACGCTGGCGGACCAGTTGTCGAGGTATTTAATCTATAATTTCGAAATTATTGTTTTTTGTAGTTCTAAAGTTTATGATAAAAAAATTACAAATTTGAATGGAGTGAAGTTAAGGTACGTCCCCCTTAGTGCTAACGGATTTTCTAGTATTTTGTATGATTCAATTTCCTTGTTGTCTTCGTTGAAGTATGATAAAATTCTGATTCTTGGTGCTTCAAGTGGTTATTTGTTACCATTTTTGTTCCTTTGGAAAAATAAATTTGTACTGAATTGTGGCGGGGTGGATTGGCGTAGATCAAAATGGTCCCTTTTAACCAAGATTGTTATTAAAAGTCTAGAGAAATTAGCCGTTAGAAATGTAGGTGTAGTTGTATCTGATAACCAAGGCATGCGTGAGTATTTTTATCGAGAATATGCCATAGATAGTATTTTGATTGAGTATGGAGGAGATCAGGTAGAAAATATTGAAGCAACTAAAGATGATTGTAGTAAGTACCCATTTCTAGATGATAAGTACGCTTTTTCTGTTGCTAGGATACAAGAAGATAACAATATACACTTGATTCTTGAGAGTTTTGAAGCATTTCCAAAGTTCCCACTTGTTTTTGTTGGTAACTGGAATAATTCGAGTTACGGGAAACGGTTGAAGATAAGATTTGGGAGTATTCCGAATTTATATCTTATTGATGCGATTTTTGATCATCGAGAGTTAAATTTGTTGAGGTCTAATTGTTATATTTACGTACACGGTCATTCTGCTGGTGGAACCAATCCTGCTTTAGTTGAAGCTATGAATTTGAGACTGCCTGTGTTGGCGTATGCGTCAGGTTTTAATGAGTTCACAACTGAGAATAAGGCAATGTACTTTAGATGTACTGAAAGTTTGCTTTGTCTTTTGCAGTCAATTAATGAAGAAAATCTGGATAAAGTTAAGTCAGACATGTATGAAATTGCCAAAACTCGTTACCAATGGCGAAGGATTGCAGATGAGTATCTTAAAACTCTAAATAACAGATATGATTAAAATTGGCATTATTGGTTTTGGAAGAATGGGAATTACTCATTATTCCATCATAAATACTCATCCTGAGGTTAACATTGTGGCTGTGGCTGATACGTCGAAGGTTACCCTAGGTATATTAAAGAAGTATATTGATTCGGTAGATGTCTATGGGGATTACAAGGAATTAATAGATAAATCAAAGCCAGATGCTGTCATAGTATCTACACCCCCTAGTTTACATTATCCAATAATCCGATATGCTTTTGAAAGGGGCATAAACGTTTTTTGCGAAAAGCCTTTTACTGCCAATATTCGTGAAGCAGAGGAGTTAGCTAGACTTTTTAGCTCTGCTCAATTAATTAATCAAGTAGGTTATGCGAATCGATTTAGAGATGTTTTTCAAGAGACTAAAGTACATTTGCTTGATGGAGTTATTGGCAAAGTATCAACTTATCGATCTGAAATGTTAAGCGGTACGGTAACGAAAAAATCTACGGGCTCGAATTGGAGAGATCAGGCCGAGCATGGAGGAGGAGTTATATTTGAAATGGCGTCACATTTGATTGATTTGAATAATTTCCTTTTCGGTAAGCCAGTCGGTGCCACAGGGGCTATTTTAGAAAGGATGTATTCAATAAATGTTGATGATATTGTAAAAGCGAACATCTTTCATGAAAGTGGTTTGCATGGGTCAATTTATGTCAATTGGTGTGATACCAGTTATAGAAAGCCCCACATTTCTGTTGAGGCCGTTGGTTCTAAGGGCAAAATAATAGCGGATTTTTATGGTTATAAAATTTTTTTAAATGAGAAGAATGATGTCCTCAAATTGAAGAAGGGTTGGAATGTGTTTACATTGCCGGAAGTTAATGGTTCAGTGGAGTTTTATTTAAGAGGAAACGAGTTCACCAGGCAGTTATATTATTTTGTGGATTGCATACTCAATGGTATCTATTCAAATGAAAGCAGTTTTGAAGCGGCGTTGTTTACTCACAGTATAATTGAAAAAATCACTTTAAATCAACGAAGTTCATGAGAAGTATTGATAAGATAGTCTTCGGAGATAATCAATTTTTTGGAATAAATCACATGTCTCAAGACAAAGCACAGCAATTGTCGGAGAAATTTTATGATATAAAGAATGTGTTTAAAGTATATGATATTGCTGTAGAATCAGGCATAGATTCAATCATGCTTAATAGTAATGAGCGTGCTGTTGAAATTTGTAATTACTTTAGAAGTAATGAAAGTAAATATGGTGATTTGAATTGGTATCCTTCAATTCCTTATCCCCATAAATATGCAAATTTGGTGGCGGAGAAGGGAATTTTTCCGGCTTTAAATGAAATGTTGGTTGCTAACACTGGGAAATTCGATATTCTTGGAAGCTTGATTAAAGGTGGATCAGCAATCGTTTCAAGGGATGTTTTGAAACTAATGTCAATGCTTATTGATCTAGAACTTAAAATGTTTAGAGGTCTCAATGTTAGGGTGGTATTTTTACAAAATATAATTACTGATCTTTTACTAGGTTTTGGGGTAAAAGAGGTCTTTATTTATTATTGCGATTACATAAAGTCGAAATACAAAGTCCTTCCTGGTTTTACGACAGTTAATTTACCGTATTGTATAATGAAATTTAAGGAATGGGGTATCGAAGATGTAGTGATTTGTAGTTCAATAAACAAAGTTGGATTTACGATGTCTCCGGATGTTAAAACTTATGAAACTGTTATAAGGGAGAATGACAGTAGGAAATATCAAATTATGGCGATGTCAGTTATGGCCTCGGGTGCGATTCCAGCCGAAGAAGCCTATGACTATATAAATAGTCAAAATGTTCAATCGGTTGTCTTTGGAGCTTCTTCACAGAGGAATATTGATGAATCGTTGCGCTTACTGAATGCTAAATAGCTCTTTGGTGGGCATTAAACTTTGTAATTGTGAATAGGCTTGTTAGAACTGTAAAAATTATTGGTACTGGCTCTTGCGTGCCCGATAAAATTGTAACGAATGAATATCTAGAAACGGTTGTAGAAACTAATTCCAGATGGGTTTATGAAAATGTTGGAATTTTGGAACGGCGTATCGTTGAGGATAATCAATCAACTAGTGATTTGGCTGCCACTGCGGGGCTCAGGGCAATAGAAAATGCTGGTTTAAGAATAGAAGATATAGGCTTGATTATTGTTGCAACGGCTACGCCAGATAGGAAGGCGCCGTCCACGGCAGCGTTTGTTCATAAAAAACTTAATGCCAAGGAAGCGGCTGCCTTTGATTTAAATGCCGTGTGTAGTGGTTTTTTATTTGGAATGTCGGTTGGTTCGCAGTATATATCGTCTGGAGTTTATAACAATGTGCTAGTCATTGGGGCTGATACTTTTTCGAAAATTACTGATTGGACGAGACGAGATGCAGTTTTTTTTGGGGACGGCGCGGGAGCAGTGGTTTTATCAGTGGCGAATGACGAAGAAGGAGTTCTGGCTTTCCGATTGTACACCAACACGTCTAATGAAATGTTAGGATTTACAATACCGGGAGGAGGATCCGAGATTCCTTTGTCAAAGGAGAATTTGTATGATCAGTACTTTCAGATGAATGGAAGAGCGGTTTTTGATACAGCTATTAAGTCGTTGCCTATTGCTATAAATCAGGTTATGGAAGACGTGGGCTTAAGTATAGGCCAAATCGATGTTATGATTCCGCATCAGCCTAGTATTAGAATTTTGCGCAAGACAGCTGAGATAATCGGATTACCATTTGAGAAACTGATGACTAATATGGAAAAGTATGCAAATACATCGGCTGGTACGATTCCTATTTTACTTGATGAGTTGAACAGAGAGAAAAGATTGAGTAAGGGTGATATTATTTTGTTTGCAGCTGTAGGTAGCGGCTGGACGTATGGCGCTTCAATTGTTAAATGGGATAGATAAACAATTTGGAGTCATGATTATTATAACAGGAGCGTCAGGTGGTGTGGGTAAGTTTTTGTTTGACACCTACACATCTTTAGGAGAAGAAGTTTATGGTACGTACAATAGTAGTAGATTAGATTCAATTGCAGGAAATGGGAATTATAGTAAGGTCGATATTGTCAAATTTGATGAAGTTGAGAATTGGATCAGTTCCATTGGCTTGTTAAAGGACTTAGTGCTAATAAATTGTGCGGGTATAACTTATAATGCGTTTGCACACAAGGCTGATGTTGACTTATGGAAGGGTGTGATCGAAACAAATCTCATTGGCACCTTTAACGTAGTAAGATTGGTTCTTCCAATAATGAGACAGGATAATTTTGGTAGAATTATTAATTTTTCGTCAGTTGTAGCTCAAAAAGCTACTCCCGGATTAAGCGCTTATGCGGCTTCAAAGGCCGCGTTGTGGGGCATGTCCAAGAGTATTGCTATTGAGAACGCAAGTCATGGAATTACAGTGAATAACATCAACTTAGGCTATTCAGAATTGGGAATGATCGAGCAAGTTCCTGAAAAGTATAAAGAAAAAGTAAAGTCAGAGATTCCAGCGGGTGTTTTTTGCAGTAAGGAGGACATATTTAGTTGTGTAGAGTTTATTAGGAGGAACGAATACTTGAATGGAACTTCTGTTGACTTAAATGGAGGAGTCTTTTAGTAAAATGGAATTCGAGGTTTTTAAAAGAGACAAGGACATACATCAACAACGTGCCTTGTTCAAGGAGTGTTTTCCTGAAAATAACGGTACTTTAGTTGAAAGTGAAGCACACTATATATGGAAATTTCACACATTTCCAGCGACGCCAAGTTCATATGAATATGGAGCATATTTTAATAGGAAATTAATTGGATATTATGCGGCGTTACCCTTTGAGTATGTGATTTCCGGTAAGACAATAAGGGTGGGTATGGTATGCGACGTCATGACTAGTGTACAGGCTAGAGGGAAAGGCATTTTCACAAAACTGGGCATCTACTCAACTGAGTCCTTGAAGGAGGAGAAGTTAGATTTTACTCTTGGTTATCCGATAAGAACGGAGGTAATTCCTGGCCATATCAAAGCAGGTTGGGAGAAGTTGTTTCCGTTGCCATTATTTATTAAATTATTACGTTCAAAGAACTTATTGAAGCATAGAAGATTAACTATTTTCTATCCTGTGATGGATATTATAATTGTTTTTTACAATTTTCTAGTAGAATTAATTCGACATAAGGGAAATTATACAATTGAAAATATCGATTCTGCTGAAATAGATAATATTAATGGATTGGGTTTGTTTTTTAAAAATTGGGTGTCAGAGCAGAAAATTGCGTTAAAGAAGAACGTGGACTTTTTCAAATGGAGATTAGGAGGCCCTCAAAAAGAATATAGATTAATTATTGCCAGAAATCAGAATGAAATTGTTGGCTTTTGTGTGGTCACTGAAATCACAAGAGAAAATGTGCCTTCTTTGGCCATTTTAGACTTAAGTTGTCTCAATAAATACGATTCAGCCAGTGGCAATATTTTGGTTGAGGTAGAATCTTATGCTAGGTATAGGAATTTAGATGCTGTATTAATCATGGCGAGTAAGTATTATGCAAGAAAGTATCACTTGGCTAGGAATGGATTTCTAAGGTCTCCATTTAAGTTCCAGTTGATTTTAAAGAATCTTGGTAATAATTTTAAAATGGAATTATTGAGGAAAGAGAGTAATTGGCATTTAACATGGATAGATTCGGATGATCTTTAAACTTTGGATAATTGAATATATTAACTTTTGATATAGAGGATTGGTTCCATTTGTTGGATATTCAATCTACAAAAACTGAAAAGGAATGGAATAATTATGACTCAAGAATTGAGCATAATGTAGAGAGAATTTTGGAGATTCTTAGTAATACCAATTGCAGTGCTAGTTTTTTTGTTTTGGGATGGATTGCTGAGAAGTACCCTCGTGTTGTTCGTGACATTAGCGACTGCGGATATGAGATTGGCAGTCACACTACCTATCATCAATTAGTCTACAGTCAGACGAGAGATGAGTTTTTTCAAGATGTTAAACGATCAATTGGGGTATTGGAGGATATTTCGGGGAAGAAAGTGACTATGTTTCGCGCTCCTGGATTTTCAATTACTGAAAAGAATTTATGGGCTTTTGATGTTTTATATGAGTTGGGTATTGAAATAGATTCATCAGTTTTCCCAGCTCGTAGATCGCATGGTGGGATGCAGACGTATGGAATTGCAGAGCCTTCAATTTTAAAGTTTAATGGTGTACAGCTAAGAGAATTTCCTATCAATACTGTTTTACTGAGAAATACACCGTTTGTTTTTTCAGGTGGAGGGTATTTTCGTCTCTTACCATACGAAATAATTAAACATTTAACTAACAGGTCTGATTATGTAATGTCATATTTTCATCCTCGAGATTTTGATATAAATCAGCCTATTCTTAAAGGATTAACTGTAGAAAGATGGTTTAAGTCCTATGTTGGATTAAAGAGAGCAGAAGGGAAGTTTAGAAAATGGGTTTCAGAATTTGACTTTGTTGACATTAGAAAGGCGAATGAAATAATTGAATGGGATGAAGTTAGAATGTTGGATTTAGAAAAACTTAATCTCTCATCCAAAGAATTTTAGAGTGACCTCTTCCCTTGATTTAGTACGTTTCTAAACTAGAGTTTTTGGGCCCAAGTCCCCGGGCAGTGGGAAGTGAAAAATCACGAAATTGGATCCATCATGAAGAAGTCAAAATTCTCTGAAGCTCAG
>Ga0315907_10001004_pt1 | contig 38848 bp, 80 predicted proteins | sample LakEriMetagenome_3_FD_203525 | JGI IMG/M metagenome (GOLD analysis project Ga0315907, IMG submission 203525) | Freshwater fungal communities from buoy surface, Lake Erie, Ohio, United States - Buoy 12 MA123 | ecosystem: Environmental > Aquatic > Freshwater > Lake > Lake biofilm | place: USA...
ATTTTCATATACAAAAAAAGGCATGGCAGCTGCTAAAAAGTTTGCTATGAAAAAAGGTATGAAAATGAAAAAGAAAAAAGGATATTAAATGCCTAGAGAACGATCAGTTCAAGACTTCATTGACCAGCTAAAAGAAATTTACGCAGAACAAGAAGAACTGCTAAATGATTTTGAAGCTGAGTTTGGCGAATTGTCAGACGATGATGATGACGATGAAGAATAAACCAAAGCTTGGTTCAGGCACACGATTTAAACAACTTACAAATAAGTTAGCTAAACGTGGTGTTAAGAATCCAAAAGCCTTAGCAGCATATATTGGAAGAAAAAAATATGGTAAAACAAAATTCCAACAATTAGCCGCTAAAGGAAAACGATAACAATAGGGAGACCACATGAAAAAATTACCAGCAATTATACCAGGCGAAGGTGTAAGAACACAAAGAGAAACTATCTACAAAAGACCTGTAAACAAAAAAATAGTTGCTCAAAGAGGATTTGGTAGCTCAGTTAAATCTGTAATTAAAAAAGGTGTTAAGTTTGGTGTAGCAGGTGCAGCTCTAACAGGTGCTGGATATTATGCTTTTGAACCAGAAAGAAATTATGCTAAAGCTCCAAAAACTTACGAGCCAAGAGATTTAAGAAGTCCAATTATTTATAAACCGTCAGAAGATTTTTAATGACTGAAGAAGTTAAAACAGAAATAGTTGATGTAAAGGTTGTTGAAGAAACATCTTTACCTGTAGTAAAATCTAATCTAGGAGGTAAAAGACCTGGAGCTGGGAGACCTGTAGGACCACGTAAACAAAAACAATGGAAGATGGTTGAGCAACTTGCAACTAAGTATCAACAATCACCATTAGATTATATGTTGTCTGTACTTAATTGTCCAAAGACATCACCAGAAAGAAAATTATATGCAGCAGAAAAAGCAGCTCCGTTTGTACATCCTAAACTTGCTAACTCAACAAGTAGAGTAGGATTTGATGGACAGCTCAATGTTAAAATCAAATGGGAAGAATAAAACCTACGAAGTTTCTGTAGGCTATAAACCTAGACCATTACAACGACAAGTACACGAATCATTAAAAAGATTTAATGTATTAGTTTGTCATAGACGATTTGGAAAATCTGTACTTGCAATTAATGAATTAATTAAAACTGCAACAGATAAACCAAGATCTAAACTTGCATACATAGCTCCAACTTATAGACAAGGTAAAGCTATTGCTTGGGATTATTTAAAATTTTATACAAGACCACTAATGCAATTTGGTGGTGATCGTAATGAATCTGAACTACGAGTAGATTTATTTAACGAATCACGCATACAAATTTATGGTGCAGATAATGCCGATTCACTTCGAGGTATGGGATTTAATGGTGTCGTACTAGATGAATATGCAATTATGTCTCCAAGAACTTGGACAGAAATTATTAGACCTGCAATCTCAGATACTAATGGTTGGGTTATATTTATTGGAACTCCAATGGGACACAATCAATTCTGGGAAGTTTACGATTATGCAAAACGTGGACAGAAAGATTGGTTTGGTCAATTATATAGAGCTTCAGAAACTCAAATTATTCCAAGTGAAGAATTAAAAGAAGCTCAGTCTATTATGACTGAGGAGCAATACAATCAAGAATTTGAATGTTCATTTACCGCAGCAGTAAGTGGTAGTTACTATGGTAAACTAATTACAGCAGCTGACAATGATAAAAGAATTTGTGAAGTACCTTACGATACATCTATACCAGTTGAGACTTGGTGGGATTTAGGTATTGGAGATTCAACAGCAATTTGGTTTGTCCAAAGAGTTGGTGAAGAAATACACGTTATAGATTATTATGAAACTTCAGGCGAAAGTTTATATCACTATGCTGAAGTTTTAGAGAGTAAAAATTATAACTACAATAGACATGTAGCTCCACATGATATAGTAGCTAGAGAACTAGGTACTGGTAAATCAAGATTAGAAGTAGCTAATGAAATCGGAATAGATTTTGAAATTGCTGCTAAACTTGAAGTAGATCACGGAATTGAAAGTGTTAGAAATACTTTGCCATATTGTTATTTTGATAGAGAAAAATGTAAGATCGGTTTAGATGCTTTACGTCAATATCGAAAACAATGGGATGAAAGAAACCAAGTATTTAAAAATAAACCTTTGCATGACTGGTGTTCTCATGCAGCAGACGCATTTAGATATGGGTGTGTGCATAGTCCAATTGATACAAGTCAATGGACAAAACCAATCTATATAGATACAAAATACGTAATATGAAAACTGAACGAGAAATTATAGCAATATTAAATAAAGAAATTAAATCATCTACTGGTTTTATCGGTGGTGAAATAGTTAATAGAAGAAAAAAATCATTAGAGTTTTATTTAGGAAAACCTTTTGGTAATGAAGTAGAAGGCAGATCACAAGTCGTTAGTACAGATGTTTCTGATACTGTTGAAAGTTTATTACCTTCATTAATGAGAATATTTACTGCTGGTGAAAATGTATTTCATTGTGAGCCAGTAGGTGTTGAAGATTCTGAAACTGCTAGACAATGTTCAGATTATTTAAATTATATTTTCTATAAAGAGAACTCAGGATTTATAAGTTTATATACTGCATTTAAAGATGCACTTATACAACGTAATGGAATTTTAAAAGTTTATTGGGATAACTCACAAAGAACTACAAGAGAAGAATATAAAAGATTAACAACTGATGAATACAATCTTTTAATTAATGATAAAGAAATTGAAATTGCAGAACATAGTGAATATCAAGAATCATTACTAGATCAAGACAATAACGAAATAGATAAAATTACTTATCACGATATCGTAATTAAAAAGACAGAATCATTTGGTCAAGTTAGAATTGAACCTGTACCGCCAGAAGAATTTTTAATTGAACGTCAAGCCAAATCAATTGATCAAGCTAACTTTGTTTGTCATAGAACAAACATGACTAGATCTCAATTAATTGAAATGGGATTTGATAAAGATGAAATTAATAAACTTCCTACTGGTAATTCAATTGATTACTTAGAAGATAATCAAGTAAGATACCAAGAAGATCTTGTTGGAATTAATGATGACGGAGATAAATCATCTGATGAAATTTTAATTCATGAATGTTATTCTAGAATAGACATCAATGATGATGGCAAAGCAGAATTAGTAAAAATATTATTAGCAGGAGATTCTACTTACAAAGCACTTAGTATTGAAGAAGTAGATTCAATGCCATTCGTTTCTATAACTCCTGTAATTATGCCACATAGATTTTATGGCAGATCAGTTTCTGAATTAGTAGAAGATATACAATTAATTAAATCAACTGTAATGAGACAGATGTTAGATAATATGTATCTAACAAATAATAATCGTATTGCAGTACAAGACGGACAAGTTTCATTAGACGATCTATTAACTAATAGACCAGGCGGTATTGTTAGAACTAAACAACCACCAGCTAATGTTATGATGGCTATGAACACCCAACCGATTGGTGATCAAGCTGCAGGACTATTAGGTTATTTAGATTCAGTTAAAGAATCTAGAACTGGTATTACAAGACAATCACAAGGATTAGATCCAAATACTTTAAACAAAACAGCAACTGGTATTAACCAGATCTTAACACAATCTCAAATGAGAATGGAGTTAATTGCTAGAATATTTGCTGAAACAGGTATTAAAGATTTAGGATATAAAATGTTTGAGCTAGTTTGTAAGTATCAACAAAAAGAAAAAATATTAAAAATTCGTGGGAAGTTTATTCCTATGAGACCATTTGAATGGAGAGATAAAGTTAATGTTACTGTATCTGTAGGACTAGGTACAGGATCTAAAGAACAACAATTAATTTTATTAACTTCAATCCTTGAAAGACAATTACAAGCTATAAACCTTCAACAGAATGTTTATGGTCCAATGGTTAATTTAAGGAACATTTATAATACATTAAAGAAACTTATAGAGAACGCAGGACTTGGTAATGTAGATCCTTACTTTATGGATCCAGATGTGGGACAAGCTCAAATGCCACAATTACCACCTAAACCTCCTACTGAATTTGAAAAAGTTTCATTAGCTCAAGTACAAGGTCAAAACGAAAGAGAAGTTATCAAAACTAATGTTGAGTTAAAACGTATTGAAGCTGAAATGAGAGCTAAATTACTTGATTATGAACTTCAAATTAAAGAATTAGAACTTAAATATAATACTAAAATAAATGAGATTGATTTAAAGAACAGATCTATGATAGAATCTCAGAAACTTGCTACAACAGGTGATATATTTAAAAAAATAATGGAAGGACAAAAAGAGTTTTTTAATAATGGACAACAAAATTCCACAATCGAACCTGGATCAACAGATTCTCAAGGGTAAACAAGCTTCTATTTTATTAGAAGAACCCTTGCTGAAGGAAGCTTTTGAATATTTATCTGAATCTTATAGATCAGAAATATTTAAAACTTCATATTCCGACCACGAACAAAGACAAGTTCTTTGGATGGCATTTAATATGCTAGACAAAATTAAAGGACATCTTGTTAGTGTAATGGAGACTGGCAAACTAGCTGCCCATGAGCTAGATAACCTAAAACGTCAATCGTAATAATTACGAAACGATAACCCTAAAGGAGCATATATGGCAGATGATAAATCTGTACAAGGTGCTGCTGAGAAAATACTTGGTTTACTGAATCCTAAAGAAGGACAATCAGCACCAGTAGTCAAAGCAGAACCATCAGTAGAGCCTGAAGTTAAAACTCAGGATGTTTCAAATGACAATCAATCACAGTCTGACGAAATTGTTGAAGAAGCCGTAGCTACTGAAAACACAACCGAAGAAAATACAGAACAACCAACACAACAAGAAGAAGTTGAGAAACCAAATCTCCACCGAGTAAAAGTACAAGGTCAAGAGCTTGAGGTTACTCTCGATGAACTTAAGTCTGGTTATTCTAGAGATTCAGATTATAGACAAAAAACTCATCAATTATCACTTGAAAAGAAAAATCTTGAAAGTGAAAAAGAAAGTTTACGTCAGACTTATGATTCTCGAATTAAAGAACTAAATAATGCAATTCAATCTGCAGATTTACTCTTTAAAGAACAGTTAGGTGCTACAGATCTTAATCGATTATACGAAGAAGATCCTAGTCATGCGGCTAAGTTAGAGTTTAAAATTAGACAACAACAAACTCGCATTAATGATTTACGTAAAAAAGCTGATGAAGCTTTTCAAAGTGAATTTACTAACTATCTTAAAAAAGAAATAAAACTTGCAGAAGAACGCATACCTGAGTTTGCAGATCCAGTAAAATCTACTGAGTTTAAACATAATGCTAAAAAAGTTTTAGCTGATTATGGATTTAAAGATAATGAAATATCTTCATTAACAGATCATAGATTCTTATTGGTTCTTAAAGATGCTATGCAATTTAAAAACTCTAAAGCACCTAAAGACCTTTCTCCAAAAAAGGTAGTTACTGCTCCAAAAGTTATTAAAGCTGGTGTTGCTAAAACAGATAGTTCAGTTCGTGATGTCATAAAACAAAAAATTGGGAAAGTAAGAAAGACTGGTCGCATGGAAGATGCACAGTCTGCCATACTTCAAATGATAACACAAAAAAAATAAGGAAAAATAAATGGCACAACCATCAAATACTTTCGATACTTACGATGCAGTAGGTATTAGAGAGGACTTACAAGATGTGATTTATTCTATTTCTCCAACTGACACTCCTTTTATGAGTGCAGCTGCTAGAGAACAAGTTAAATCAACAACACACGAATGGCAAACAGACGCACTTGCTGCAGCATCAACATCTAATGCTGTAATCGAGGGCGATGAAGCTACTCTTGATGCAGTAACAGCTACTTCTAGACTTGCAAACAAAACGCAAATCATGGATAAAACTGTAGTTATTACAGGTACTCAAGAAGCCGTTGATAAAGCTGGTAGAGCAAGTGAATTAGCTTATCAAATTGCTAAAAAATCAAAAGAACTAAAACGAGACATCGAAGCTACTTTACTTGCTAACCAAGCTAAAGTAACTGGTGATGCTTCAACTGCAAGAAAATTTGCATCTCTTGGAGCATGGGTGTTTTCGAATGACTCATTAGGATCTGGCGGTGCATCACCAACTGGTGATGGTACTGATGCTAGAACTGATGGAACACAAAGAGCTTTCACAGAAGATCAGTTAAAAACTGTTATCAAATCTGTATGGAACGCAGGTGGAAATCCTTCAGTACTAATGGTTGGTCCTTTCAACAAACAAAAAGTATCTGGATTCACAGGTGGATCTACTAGATTTGATGCTTCAGAAGATAAAACATTATACGCAAGTATTGATGTTTACTCATCTGACTTTGGTGATCTAGAAGTTGTACCTAACAGATTCTCTAGAGATAGAGATGCGTGGGTTCTGGATATGGACTACTGGTCAGTAGGTTTCTTAAGAGACTTCACTATGTTTGAATTATCAAAAACAGGTGATAGCGAGAAAAGACAGCTTTTAGTTGAGCTTACTTTAATCTCTAGAAACGAAGGTGCTAGTGGACTTGTTGCAGACTTAACAACGTCATAGTATATAACTTGAAGGGGAGAGCAATCTCCCCTTCTTTAACTTTTGTTTGGTCTTTGAAGTCTAAAGACGGAACGAAGCAAACATAGGAAAACAAAATGAGAACATTAAACGACTACTTTTTAACTGCTAGATTAGCCGATGTATCTGCTGCTAGTTCAGTTAACATTGCAATACCTGATGATGGAAAAATTATTAAAATTATTTCTGTATTAGGTGGTGCTATCACTACTGCTAACTCAGCTGTAACAAGTGCTATAAATGGAACTGCTGTAACAGGCGGATCATTTACAGTTGCATTTTCTGGATCAGCTGCTGGAGACATTGATACTGCTGAACCAACAGCGGCTAATAGTGTTAAAGAAGGTGATTACTTAACTATAACATCAGATGGTGGATCTTCTACAAGTCAACCAATTGATATAACAGTTATTATAAGAAGATAATTTTACATTAGGGGGTAGTAATACCCCCTTTTTTAATTTAAAAGGAAATATATGGCAATTATGAATTATGGTCTTAGACCAGTAACAACATCTAAAGTAGCTATGAGTGGTACATCTGCTCAAAGTTCTGCTATAGGTGCAAACATACAATATGTAAGATTAGTAGCTGATGCTAACTGTCATTACAATATTGGTGTTAACCCAACAGCAACAACTAGCACAGTTTATTTACCTGCTAATGAAATAGAAATTATTAAAATTTCTGAAGGTGAAAAAGTAGCTGGAATTTGTGCTTCTGGAAATTTATACGTTACATCATTAACTGAGTAATGTCCAAGTTAAGAGACGTTGAGTTTGATGGAGTAGTCCGTTCAGATTATATTAAAGAATCTGATGGCAAACTTACTATTAAACAAACTCAAGATGTTGAACCTGTTCTTAAAAAGAACAAACAACTTATTACTTTAAATGATGGCTATTCTAAATCTAGAGATTTAAAACGAGTAGCTAGTATTCCAAATATTTGTTTAACCATTTGGGCCAAAGAATATAATGGAACTAATAATTGGTTTGGAATACCAGATGTAGAACGTAAAAAGATTTTAAAGAAAAAATTAAACTCTAATGAGTATAGATATTTTAGAACTGCAGAAGGAAAAATATAATGGCAATTAGTACCTATACAGAATTAAAATCCACAATAGCTAACTGGCTTAATAGATCTGACCTTACATCTGAAATATCTGATGACTTTATAAAATTAGTTGAAGCTGATCTTAATGCTAAATTAAGAATTAGACAAATGGAACAGATTGATACTGTCACTATTAATAGTGAAACAGTTACAGTTCCAACAGGATTTATAGCAGTTAGATCATTTTATATTTTATCTGGTGGTACAAAATATCATTTAAATTACATTACACCTGCAAATCTATTTGCAATTAAAGGTGGTTCAACTACTGGCTTACCAAGAGTTTATACAATTGAATCAGACAATGGAGTAGAACAATTTAGATTTGCTCCAAGTCCAGACACAACTTATACAGGTTATCTACAATACTATAAAGCATTTACACCTTTATCATCTAATAATGCTAGTAATTATATTTTAGCATCACATCCATCTGTTTATTTATATGGCAGTTTATTTCATGCTGCTAACTTTATTGGCGGTATAGATCAAGCTCAAGTTCAAAACTGGATAGCTATGTATCAAACTGCATTAGAAAGATTAGAAAGTAATGATCAACAAGATTCATTTGGTGGATCTCCTGTTGTACAAAATACCGATGTAGGTACTGATCTTTCATTCTATAGAAGAAAGTAACTATGCAATTAGCATTTGGAGAATGGTTACCTGATCAACCTAAACATTTAAATAAAGGAGCTAATGTAGCTAATAATGTTTATTATGCTTTACAAAGTTATAAACCTTTTAAAAGTTTAGTTAGTTATAGTTCAAATAATATTGGAGCTGATTCAAAAGGTGCAGGTTCATTTAGAGATGGATCAAACAATGTTTTTAATTTTGTTGGCACAAGAACTAATCTTTATCAATTAGATGGCGGTACATTTACTTCACGTAAATCTGCTCTTACTGGAACTGCTACTGACTTTTGGACATTCACGCAATTTGGAAATTACATTATAGCAAGTAATGGTGTTGATGCTCCTCAATATTACTTAATGGGAACTTCAACTAACTTTGCAAATTTATCTACAATTGCTACATCTGGAACTGTACCTACATTTAGAGTATCAGGAATTATTAGAAATTTTTTAGTTACTGGAAGTCAACCAACTAATGTTAATAGAGTACAATGGACTGGTAATGATGATATTGCTACTTGGGAACTTGGTAAAAAACAAGCTGACTTTCAAGATATTCCAGGAGCTGGTGGTAAGATTGTAGCTATAACTTCAGGTGAAATAGGATATGTATTTAGACAAAATCAAATTGTTCGTATGGACTATATTGGCGGACAAACAGTATTCAGATTTTCCGTTATATCTGCTAATCGTGGTGCTGTATATGGACAGACTGTAACACAAACAGATAGACGAGTTTTCTTTTACGCAGATGATGGTTTCTTTGAAGTTAATGGTGATGCACTAAAAGCAATTGGTGCAGAAAAAGTAAATAGATTTTTTGATGCTGATTTAAATAAAGCTTATACAGATCGTATTGTTGCAGCAATAGATCCATTTAATAACTTAGCTTTATGGTTATATCCTTCTGTTGCTAATGCAAATAATACTACAGGTATTTGTGATAAATTATTAATTTATAATTATGTTACAGAAAAATGGTCATCAGCTAATGCAAATGCCTCAACAATATTTACACAATTTGTTGGTGCATATACTGTAGAATTAATGGATATTATATCTACTAACTTAGATAATATTAATATTGCATTAGATACAGACTTTTGGAATGGTGGACAATTATATTTAGGTGCAATTGATAATAATTTTAAAGCTGCTATTTTTGCTGGTAATCAATTAGAAGCAGAAATGGAAACATCTGAAATAGAACCTATTCCAGGACAAAGAACTAAAATTACTGGAGTTAGACCTATAGTAGATTGTGCTTCGACAGTAGCTCTTAAAACTAGAGATGCTTTAGTAGATACTGCAATAACTTCAAGTTATGTTGCAGCAAATACTACTGGCATAGCACCATTGAGACAATCTGGTAGATATGTTAGAGCTAATGTTAAAATAGCTTCTGGAACTAACTGGAATGATGCTCAAGGTATTGACGTAACAGCGGCACCAGCAGGAATTAGATAATGGCAGACATAACAGAATTAGATATTGATAACGTAAGATATTCTTTTGATACTCAAGAATATTTTCAAAGACAAGTAGAAGTAGCATTAAACGAATATATAAATAAATTTAATACCGAAAACGATAAAGTTTTCACATGGTTTATGGGAGATTAATATGGCAGGAATAAAAGATTATAGTATAACCGCAGCGAATAACACTACAATAGGAAGTATTAATACAGCAGAAGGTATGTTGCCTTCTAATATTAATAACTGTTTTAGAGGTTTAGGTGCTGAACTTAGAGAATGGTATAACGATTCTCAATGGGTTATTTATGGTGATGGAGATAATGGTTTTACTATTACTTACGCATCAGCAACTTCTTTTACAGTATCTGCTGTAGATGTAACAAGTTTTTATCATGTTGGTCGTAGAGTAAAAGCCGTAGGTTCTGCAACAGGAACTATTTATGGAACAATTAGTGCTACAACATTTTCAACAAATACTACAGTAACAGTTACTTGGGATAGTGGTTCATTATCTAATGAAACAATTACAGTTTATGTTGCTGCATTATCTAAAACAAATGATTCAATTCCTGAATTAGTTATTACTAATGCTAAAGTTGCAACATCAGCTGCAATTGCTGCTACAAAAATTCATGATGGTTCTGTTTCAAATACTGAATTTGGATATTTAGATGGAGTTACATCTGCAATACAAACGCAAATAGATTCTAAACAAGCAACAATTACAGGTGCTGCTAGTACAATTGTATCAGCTGACTTAACAGCAGATAGAGCTTTAGTATCTAATGGTTCTGGTAAAGTTGCAGTATCTTCTGTAACATCTACTGAGCTTGGTTATGTATCTGGAGTAACAAGTGCTATCCAAACGCAACTTGGAACTAAACTTACAGCTTCAAATAATTTATCTGATGTATCATCTACATCTACTGCTAGAACTAATTTAGGTTTAGCTATTGGTACAAACGTACAAGCATATGATGTTGAACTTGCAGCTATTGCAGGATTAACTTCTGCTGCTGATAAAGGTATTCAATTTACAGGTTCTGGTACTGCTGGAACTTATGATTTAACAACAGCTGGTAAAGCATTATTAGATGATGCAAACGCATCAGCACAAAGAACTACATTAGGTCTTGGAACTATTGCAACCCAAAATGCAAACAACGTAGCTTTAACTGGCGGAACAATAACAGGATTAGGTGATCCTTCATCTACATCTGATGCTGCTACTAAAAACTATGTTGATACTTTAGTTGCTGGACTTAGAACAAGAGTTATTGCAAGAGTTGCATCTACTGCAAATGTTAATATTTCAAGTGGATTAGAAAATGGTGATACATTAGATGGTGTTACATTAGTAACAGGAAATAGAGTTTTATTAAAAGATCAATCTACTGCATCTCAAAATGGTTTATATATTGTTGTAGCATCAGGAGCTGCTTCAAGAGATCCAGAATTTGATATAATATCAGAAATAGCTGGACAATTAATTTTAGTATCAGAAGGTTCTACTCATGCTGATGATTTATTTTTATGTACGACAGATACTAGTGCTACACTTGGTTCTAGTTCTATTTCATACACACAAGTATTTCCAAGTTCTGGTGGCACAGTAACTTCTGTTGCAGTTGCAGACTCAGGATCTTCAGAATTTACAGTAACTGGAAGTCCAATAACTTCTTCTGGTACAATATCACTTGCAGTTAATTCAATTGCTGCAACTAAGATTGGATCAGGTACAGTAGATAATACAGAATTTGGTTATTTGAATGGAGTAACTTCAGCTATTCAAACTCAAATAGACAATAAGGCAAGTAAAGGATTCTCAATTGCTATGAGTATTGCTTTATAAAACAAACTAATATATAGGAAAATAATATGGCACAAGATTTTACAAGATATAAAGAAAGAAATATTGGAACGTCAGCAGTTACTTTATTTACAGCAAACTCAAATGATACAATCGTAGGTATATCTGTAGCTAATGTTACAGGATCTGCTGTTAATGCAGATGTATTTATTAACGATGGTACAAATGATTTTTATTTAGTTAAAAATGCACCAATTCCAACAGGATCAGCATTACAAGTTCTTGACGGTGGAGCTAAAGTTGTAGTTCAAAATGGTGATATTTTAAAAGTTAAATCTGATACAGCTTCTTCTTTAGATGTTTGGATTTCAACTGTTGATGCAATTTCTTAATAGAAAATAAATATGCCTTTTATAGGAAACCAACCTGCACTAGCATACACTAGCTTTGCTGTACAACACTTTACTACTTCAGCTACAACTAGCTACACATTAGATTATCCAGTAGCTAATGAAAATGAAATACGTTTAGTTATTAATAACGTAGTTCAGCAACCAGGTTCTTCTTATGCTTACACAGCATCTGGAACTTCATTAACATTATCTGCAGCTACTACTGTATCAGATACTATGTATGCTGTATTTTTAGGTAAAGCTGTGCAAACAGTAAATCCACCAAATAGTTCTGTAGGGTTATCTCAATTATCAGCTACAGGAACTAAAGACTCAACTACATTCCTAAGAGGAGATAACACATTTAGCACTATCTCAACTGGATTTACTTCTGGAACTGCTGTTGCAACAACATCAGGTACTGCATTTGATTTTACAGGAATACCATCTGGTACAAAACTTATTATTTTAAATCTACATGAAGTTAGTTTAAGTGGTGGAGATAACTTATATGTACAATTAGGAGATAGTGGTGGATTTGAAACAAGTGGTTATCTTTCTACAAGTGCTTATGCTGGTGCAAGTTCAAGCTACACATCTGCAACAGATGCTTTAACGATAGTTTCAAGTAGTAACACAGCAGTATTTTCTGGATTATGTTTTATATCTTTAGTAGATAGTTCTACTAACACATGGGTTTCAAGTCATACTGGAAAACATGCAAGTAATTATGTTATTTGGGGTGGTGGTAGTAAATCATTATCAGCTACATTAACACAAGTTCGCCTTACAAAAGGTGGTAGTGATACATTTGATGCTGGAAAAGTTAACATTTTATATATTTAATTATGACACATAGAACAATTATAAATTTAGAAAATGGTGAAATTAAACAAGTTCAATTAACTCAAGAAGAAATTAATTTAAGTAATCAACAAGCATTAATTAATAAAGAAAAACAAGATTTAATTAATCAAGAATTAATAGAAAAAGAACAAAGAAAACAATCAGCAATATCTAAATTAAAAGCCATTGGATTAACTGACGAAGAAATTAAAGCACTTATAGGAATATAATAATATGCCACTATCAAAAATATTATCAGCAAGTTTAGGAACAGGTGTAGGTGGTAAAGTTTTGCAAGTTGTTACTGCTACAGATTCTACTGCAAGAACTACAACCTCTACTTCATTTGTTACTGCTTCAAATACTTTATCTGTAACTTTAACTCCAGCATCAACAAGTAGTAAAGTATTTGTTATTGCAACAGGAGCTATTTATATAGCTGGTGGTAGTACTTATACTAAAGCTACAATTTATAGAGGTGCTACAAATTTAGGATCTGCTGATGGTATGTCTAATACTTATGATGGATCTAATGATAATAGTTCTGGTATGTCTTTGTCTATTTTAGATTCTCCAAACACAACTTCTGCTACTACATATCAGGTTTATATACTTACTAATAATGCTTCTAATACAGCATACTTAAATGTTAATGGTGCTAAGGGTTCAATAACAGCATTTGAAATAGCAGGTTAATTATGAAAACAATACAAGCAATTTATAAAGCAATTAAAAAAATTAATCCAAACGCACAAGCTAGTATGTCTGGCGAAGATATTAATACTTTAGTTTGGGAAAATGGAAGTCAACCAATTAATAAACAAGATATATTAAATTTAATACCAGAATGTATTGCAGAAATTGAAGCTGAAGAACAAGCTAAAATTGCAAACAAACAATCAGCATTAACTAAATTATCTGCTTTAGGTTTAACTGAAGCTGAGATAAAGAGTATCATAGGATAATATGGCATATATCGGAAAACAACCAGTTGTAGGAAACTTCGTAAAGCTAGATGCTATTACAACATCCGCTACAGCTACATATAATTTATTAAATGGTGGAGTTGCTTACTTTCCACAAACTGCTAATAACTGTATCGTATCTTTAAATGGTGTTATTCAATCGCCAACTTCAGCTTATACAATATCAGGTTCAACAATAGTATTCTCAGATGCTTTAACTTCATCTGACACAATAGATTTTATTTTAGTATTAGGAGATGTACTTTCAATAGGTACTCCTTCTGATGGTACAATCACTTCTGCTAAACTTGCTTCTGGTGTATCAGGATTAATTTCTTGGCAATCAGTTCAGACAACAGGATTTACAGCATCTGCTGGTAAAGGTTATCCTTGTAATACAACTTCAGCTGCATTTACAGTAACACTTCCTGCTTCTCCATCTGTTGGAGATCAAGTATTATTATTAGATTACGCAGGAACTTTTGCTACAAACAATATTACGTTAGAAAGAAATTCAAATAAAATTGAAGGTGGAACATCAAACAAATTATTAACAACAAATAGAGAAGCTGTAACTATAACTTATATAGATTCTACACAAGGTTGGGTTGCTTCTTCTGGTGCTAATGAAGGTACACAATCAATAGATCCAATAACATATTCAGCAGATTTTTTAGTAATAGCTGGTGGAGGTTCTGGTGGATATTCAAATGGTTCTGGAGCTGGTGCTGGTGGATATAGAAATTCTTACTCAACAGAAACTTCAGGTGGCGGAGGAAGTTCAGAAGCAAGTTTAACATTTTCTACTGGAACAGTTTATACAATAACAGTTGGAGCTGGCGGTGCTGCAGTTTCATCAATATCAGTTGGAAATAATGGAAATGACAGTTCAATATCAGGAACAGGAATTACTACAATAACTTCTATTGGTGGTGGTAGAGGAGGAAGATTAGGTTCTGACGGAGGAAACGGAGGATCTGGTGGAGGGGGAGATGGTTTAGGAACTGCAAATCAAGGATTTAATGGTGGAACTGGAGATGGTGATGGAGGAGGAGGTGCTGGAGAAGCTGGAGATACAGATGGTCAAGGTTTTGGTGGTGATGGTTTAGCATCTTCAATAACTGGTTCTTCAGTTGAAAGAGGAGGTGGTGGAGCAGGTGATTCTGGTCATGGTACAGGTGGGGGAACTGGAGGTGGAGGTAACGAAGGATTTTCTGCTACAGCAAATACTGGTGGAGGAGGTGGAAGATATAGTGGAATAGGATCTTCTAGTGGTTCGGGTGGATCAGGAGTTGTAATACTTCGTATGCCAACAGCTAATTATTCAGGAACAACATCTGGTTCACCTACAGTTAGTACATCTGGTTCAGATACAATATTAGTTTATAACGCATCAGGAAGTTACACAGGATAATATATGGCACACTTTGCAAAATTAGGAGTAGGAAATATAGTTGAACAAGTAATTGTAGTATCTAATGATGTTGCAATAACTGAACAAGCTGGAGTAGATTTTATTAATAAACTTTACAATACAAGAGATGCTTGGAAACAAACTTCATACAATAATAATATTAGAAAAAACTTTGCTGGAATAGGTTATCAATACGATCAAACAAGAGATGCTTTTATTCCACCTAAACCTTTTAACTCTTGGATATTAAACGAAGATACTTGTAGATGGGAAGCACCAGTTGCTTATCCTACTGATGGTGGTAAATACAAATGGAACGAAACAAATTTAAACTGGGAAGTTATTGAATAATGCCACTAACAAAAATAAAATCACTAGGAATAACTGATGGTACGATTACTTCAGCTGACTTAGCTGCAGGTGTAGGTGGTAAAGTATTACAAGTTGTATCAACAACTAAGACTGATACATTTTCTGTTGCTGGTACTACATCATTAACAGATATTACTGGCTTATCAGTTTCTATAACTCCTAGTTCTTCATCAAATAAAATTTTAATTACAGGATTTATTGGTTCTGCTATGGGACCAAGTGGAAACCAAACTTTTTATCATTTAATAAGAGGTTCAACAGAAATTGCTAAAGCAGATACTTCTGGTTCAAGAAGATTTGCTCATACATCGGCTGTTGGTAATGTTGATGCTTTAGGTGGTGGAAGTCATACTTGGATATTAACTCCTGTACCATTTCAACATTTAGATTCACCATCAACTACTTCTGCAACAACATATAAAATACAATTAAGTGGAGCAACAACTTCTAACACACATTACATTAATAGATCTATAAGAGATGAAGCTACTACTTATTATGATGGCAGAATCGTATCAACAATTACAGTAATGGAAATAGCAGGATAATTATGATTATAGAAGCAATACTAAAATTAAATCCAACAGCATCAGTTAGTGTTAATGCTGAAGATATAAACCAAATCACATGGTTAAATGGAACTTCACCAATACCTAAGGAACAGATATTAGCTATAATTCCACAGGTAGAATTGGATATTGCGTTAGACAATCTAAGAGCCAAAAGAAATAAACTATTAGCTGATAGCGATTACATTGTACTTGCGGATAGTAATTTTACCCCTGCCAAAAAATCAGAATGGATGACTTACAGAACTGCATTAAGAAATTTAACACAAGGATTAGATACTATTGAGAAAGTTAATAACGTAGCTTATCCTTTAAAACCAAGTAAATAATATGGTTATCTACGATTTAATAATAGTAATAACTTTAATTTTAACTATATATATTGCATCTAAAATCAAATGATACCATATACATTTGAAGAACTTGAATTTTTAAACAAAGGAGGTTAATATGTTTAATCTAAATCCTTTTAAACTTCCAACTTACAAAGAAGTTAAAGAATCAGCTGAAAAGCTTTATAATGATTCTGTTAAGTTTTTTGAAGATTGGTACAAGGATATTGAAAAACATTTCAATAAAAAATAAATGTCTAATACATATAAAAGTACGTTCTTTGATTTAACTACAACAAATCAAACTACTGTTTATACTGTACCTGCAAATGTAAAAGCAATAGTTAGAACTATACAATGTTCTAATCATACAGGAAATACTAAGATTGAAGTATTTGTAACTGATACTAGTGCTGCTACTACAACAGATATAGCTGAATTAGTAATGTCAGCTAGTACAACAGAAAATTTTGCTAAAGGCCCAATTGTATTAGATCCAGGCGATATAATTAAAATTACTGCTGATACAGCAAATAGAGTTACTGGTACTATAGCAGCATTAGAAATTACATTTGAATGATTACTTTAGTTTCTATTCCTAAAGATAAAATAGAAGCTTCTTGGTTTAGAGTTGAGCAGCTCGTAACTGAAGCTTTAATTAGATCTGGAGGATATGCAAACTCAAATCATTTTAAAGACTGGTGTATTCAAAACAAATGTCAGTTATGGATTCTTTGGGATTCTGAAGAAACTGTAGAAGCAAAGAAATTATATGGTGTTGTTATAACTGAAGTTATACAAAGACCTTTGCAAAAATGTTGTTATATACGCATAATGACTGGACATCATAGAGAAAAGTGGCAACACTTAATTAAAGAACTTGAGAAATTTGCTTATGAAAACGATTGTGATAAGATGGAACTTATTGCAAGACCAGGATGGGAAAAAGTCTTAAGGAACTTTAGATATAAAAAAAGCCACATTCTTTTAGAAAAGCAATTAAAAAAATAATTGTATGTTATTAAATCATAAAGACAACATTACTGAATTTCCAGTTAATACTAAAAACAGTAAAACAAAATTAGATTTAATATTATGTAAACCACATGAAATTAATGAAATGTGGATGTATGTTAGAGATTTAATACAAGCAGCTTGTGATAGAGCTGGTGGTTTTGCAGATGCTAGTCATGTTAAAGAATGGTTGGAAAAAGCTACTATGCAATTATGGATTGCTTTTGATCCTAACGACAAAGAAATTAAATGCGTTACTGTTACTGAAATTAGACAATACCCTAAGTATAAAGTTTGTGATTGTAAAATAACTACAGGCACAAGTTATAAAGCTTGGGTAGATTTTATGGACAATGTTGTTAATTGGGCAAGATCATTAGGTTGTAAAAAAATGGAATTATTTACAAGACCAGGTTGGGAACGAATACTTAAAAATAAACAATTTAAAAAAACACACGTACAATTAGAAAAAACACTATGATTGATTTAAAAACACTAACACTAAAAGAAAAGATTAAACTCTTTAAAGATCTCTACAAAGAAATATCTAGCAAAGGTATTAATGGTGATACTGAACTTGCACACATAAATCCTTTTGAAGCTAGACTTCTTAAAATGTATGGTGGTTCTGGAACTATTAATGAAGAAACAGGACTAGAACAATACTTTGGTGGTGGCGGAGGAGGTGGTACTACTACTAGTACATCTCAAACAGTAGCTGAACCTTATGGTCCATCTACTACAAATTTAAATCAAATTTTAAGTGAAGCACAAAATATATATGGTAGAGGCCCATCAAGTTATGTTCCTCAATCTGCATTAACTTTAGAAGGTTTAGCAGCTCAAGAAGCTATGGCTAGACAAGCCAATACACAATTATCAGATACTGTTGCAGGTAAATACTCTAATCCATTTTTATCACCTATTATTGCACAAGCAGCTCAAGATGTTTACACAGGTGTTAATGAAGCCTATTCAGGTGTAGGAAGAACTGCATCCTCTCCAGTAGCTCAATCTCAAGTAGCTAAGAGTGTAGCTCAAACAGCTTTGCCATATGCTTTCAATGCTTATGAATCTGAACGTGCTAGACAATTACAAACTGCACAACAAGCAACAAGCTTAACTGGTGTAGGACAAACTTACGAAGATTATATTAGACAAGCACAACAAGCTCCTTATCAGTCATTAGTAGAGTATGCTAACATTGTAAATCCTGTAGCTAGAGGTGGTCAAACACAAACTGTATTTGGTCCATCACCTAATAGATTAGGTCAAGCAGCAGGAGGATTTTTAGCTGGATCTGCAATTGGTTCTCAATTGCCATCTATTGGAGGATATTCTGGTGCTATGTATGGAGGACTTTTAGGTAGCATATTTGGCGGATTAAAATAATGAGTAAAATTTTTGAAGCAGCAGGTGATGTTGTTGATGATACTGTTGACTTTGTTACTGATAATAAAGAAATTATAGCAGCAATTACTTTAGCTTATATGACTGGTGGAGCATCTGCTACAGCTACTGCAGGAACAGCAGAAGCAACTGCATTAACAGCTGAAGCAATAGCAGCAGAAGAAGCAGCTAGAATTGCAGCTATGGAAGCTAGTAAACAAGCAGCTATGGCAGAAACTATAGCCGCTGCTAAAACAAGTGGTGAAATTGCTTTAGCTAATAGTCCAACTGCAGCTATAAATGCTAATGCTTTCATACCAACTTCTATGCCTGTTACACAAGCTTATCCAGAATTAATAGGACAAATACAACCAAACGCATTAGTAACTGGTTCACCAACTAACATTGAAAGTATTTATCCTGAACTTAGAGGACAAGTAGATCCTTCTTCTTCAGTAGTTATGAAAGGAGCCACACAACCCAATATAATTGAAAGAGGTTTTACTGGATTAAAAGAAGCAGGAACAGCTTTTATTAATGATCCTATTGGATCTACATCTAGAGCTTTTGAAGAATACAGACCAAAAACTCCTGGTGAATATTTTACAACAGCATTAACTTTATCTGCTGGTGGAAATGTTATTAATGCTTTAAATCCACCTGAACAAGAACAAGCTAGACCAAGATCTACTACTAATACATATGAAGGACCACAAGCTCCTAAGACATATGTTACACAACCAGCTACATTACCACTACCAACAAGATATGATGTAGCAAAACAACAAGTTTCTAAAACAGTAGGTACTCCTACTAGTGTTGGATTATTAGCAGTTAATAATAGTCCATTTTATGATTTTTTAAAAACAAACAATTTAAATAGAGGTATATTATAATGGCATCAATATTTGATGATTTAAGAAATAAAGGTTCAGGATTGTTAGGCGATCTAAATAATTTTTTATTTTCTGATACTAGAACACAAGAGCAAAAAGATGCTTCTTCATATGGTTTTAATGAAGTATCTGAAGGTTTGCAAAATGTATATCAGAACGAATCAAAAACTGCATTTACTCCTAGACCAGTTGCTCCTGCACCTGTTAATCCAAATGCAAAAACTCCTGTTCCTATGAATAAAGGAGAAAGTACATTTTTAGGAGCTGTTGGAGAATATTTTAATAATGCTCAAAAAACTTGGAAAGACAAAGGTGGCTTTGATGCTCTTATGTCTAATCCACAATTTGGTATTGGTTTATCTTTATTACAACAAGCTAGTGAAGGAAAAACTATTGGACAAGCTGGTTTAAAAGCTATGGTTGATGGTGGTATTATATCTTCAGAATATGCAAAAAAAATAGCTGCTCGTGGTTCTGTTACAGGACCAGCAACTGCACAACAAATTGAAGCTGTTAAAGCTAAACTTGCTGCATCTGGATTAGCTGGAGAACCTACATACTTTCAAAAAATTAAAGATATGTTTAAAGGAGAAAGTACTACAGCTAAACAAGATATGGCTTATGGTGAAATATATAAACTAGCTGAAAAGAAAGCTAAAGCTGTAGCTAAAACTGGTAAAGAAGCCAACATTGATGATTTCTTAGAAGAAGCTGCTAAAGAATATATTGCAAGTGGTAAAGGTATTGTTGGTAGAACAGGTATTGGTATATCTGGTGAAAAATCTATTACTAAAAAAGTAGATGAATTTAGAGGCAAAATAACTGGCGAAAGAGAATTAGGTGGGCCAGTAACTAAAGATAAAGCTTACCTAGTAGGTGAAGTAGGACCAGAAGTATTTATACCTAAAGTATCTGGTAAGATTGTATCTAATGATGACTCTAAAATAATTAATCTATTGCTTGAAGCTAACCCACATTTAAAAAGTGTTAGCCCAGCTAGAGCTGAAAAAATATTACGTAATAGATTCCCTGACTATTTTGAATAATGAAAATAATTAAATCTAGATTTCCTGTAACTAAATTACCTGCTGGTAAAGTAGTGCGTCAATCAGATGTAGATCTAGCGGCAGAAAAATCTTTTGTTAGAAAATTTGGTGATAGACCTGCATACATGGGTTATGGTATGGAAGGTTCTGGATCATTAGCTGCAAGAGACTATGCAGAAAAAGTTGCTAATAGAGTTTACTTTAAAAAACTAAAATCTGAATTAAGCAAAACTAGAAAGATTACTGCAACAGGTGTTAAGTCATTAAAAGCTTCTGGCAGTAAAGTATCTAAATCAGGACTTAAAATTGGTAAAGCTCGTGGTGCTATGAAAGCTGACATTATTGCTAGAACAGAAGCAGATGTAGCTATGGATAGAATTATGGAAAGATATACAGCTCGTAAAGCTAAATCTTTTAAAGCAGCTCCAGTTAAAGTTAGACAAGTTTCTAAAGAAGCAGCAACAGCTATGGGCTTTTCTCCAGAAAGAAAATTTGCACCTAGTGCTAAAGTTGCTACTCAAGAAGATGTTTATAATTTAGCTAGATCTGAAAGAAGAATTAAATATAAAAAACCTAAAGTTAAAACTACTAAATCTAATTTTGAAACAGAATTTAAAACATATATAAGTAAAGAATTTAAGTTATAATGGCTAATCCTTTAAGGACTACTGAGTTAAATCTTAATGATCCTATTAATGATTTAACTGATGGTTTAATTGATCCTTCTCAAAGACCACAACAACAAGAACCTCCAGGATTTTTTAGTTCATTACGTAATCCTGTAGAGTTAATATTAGAAGAATCTATACCTGCATCATTATATCAATGGATGACTGGTAATACTAAAAAAGTACAAGCTAAAAAAGCTTTACAATTTTTAGAACAATATCCTTATTTACAAAACACACCACGTTATAAAGAAGCTGAACGTATTTATAAAAAGTTTGGTTATCTTCTAGAAGAAGGAAGCCAAGAATTTAGTGGTGATGAAATGGTAAAAATGGTTAAGCAATATCCATCTGTGTTTGGAGCTGAGCTTGTAAACATGATGGTTGCTGATCCTTATTTATTTTTATTACCAAGTGTTGCTTATTCTAGATTAGGTAGAGGTATTTCTAATTCTCTTAAACTTAAATATTCTAAATCATTTAAACCAATTAAACTTACTGCAGAAGAACAAGCTTTAAAGCAAACAGCTAATGCTGATATTCTTTATGGTGCTATGGGTACAGTACTTACTCCATTAGCATTTTCATCTGCTATGCAATTAGGTGAACAAGGTGTTATATCTGGTAGTCGTACTTCTCTTGAAACGACTATAGGTGCTACTGCTGGTTTGTTACTTAGCGGTGGTATTGGAGCTATATCAGGTCTTGCTTCTAAAATTGGAAATATAAAACCAGATGCTGTTAAACGAGCTACTAATAATATTATTTCAAATAGCGATGAAGATCTAACTAAGTTATTTGAATACAATGATAAGACTGGTAATTTTGATTACGTAGATAAACTATTTGATGAAATAGATAATCTATCAAAAGATATAGATCCAAAGATTAGAGATGTATCTAGTCAAGAAACAATTAACTTTCATAAACGAAGCATAACTTCTTTAGCTAGACCTATTATTGAAAATGGTGTTAATGCTTCTAAAAATAGTGCAGTTAAAAATGCAGCTAGTCTTGGTGGTGTATTAGCAGCAGGATCTTTCTTAACAGCTGATGATGAAAAAATTGCAGCAGCAGGGCAAGGATTTTTATTAGGTGCTGGTATTTATGCTGCAGCTAAAACAGTTAACAAGTTTTTAAAATCATCTAAAGATGATATTACTCAAGTAAGACAACAAGATTTTGAAGATACAATAAACTCTATTGATATTGCTAATCATAAATACTTTAGTCATGTATCTCAATTGTCTGGTAAGATTCAAGAATTAATTCCTGATCCAATAAGCTCAAGAAAAATATTTCATTACATACAGCAAACAGAAATAGGTGGTAAAAAGATTAAACTATCTGATTTAAACCCTGATGAAAAATTAGGTCTTAATGCAATAAGAAATATATTTAAACAATTTGAAGATACTTTACAAGATCTTGATGAACCAATTTTAAAAAACATTAGAGATAATTATCTACCTATTATCTGGAGTGAATATAGAGGATTTAATCCTTCTCAATTTGCAGATATGTTTGATACTAAAGTTTATGGTCCAACTAAAAGCTTTAGATTTTCTAAAAAAAGAATTTACGATACAATTAATGAAGGTTTAAAAAAAGGTTTTAGACTTAAACCTGGCATGGATAATGCTATTGAGTTACTTAAAGTATATGCTATTGCAGCAGGTAAAGCAGTATCTACACGAGCTTTATTAAAAAATCTTAGAACTAGTAGTGTACCTGGAATTACTAAATCTCCATTTATTGCAGTAACAGGAGAAGAAGTTTTAAATGTAATGCGTGGTCCATACGCAAAAGAATATGTAGATTTTACACATCCTTACATTAATGCTAATGCACCAGTTAAAGTACATCAAGCAATAGTTGCACCACTTAAAATGATATTTTCTGCTGAATCAGAAAATCAATTTATAACAGCTATGTTTAATACTAACCTAGTTATGAAACGACTAGCTGTAGGCTTTTCATTCTTCCATGCTGGTGGTTTAATTGAAAATGCTTTCTTTACTGGATTAAGTTTTAAAGCTATTGGAGCTATATTAAATCCTAGATCTGCACCTGATATTGTCAAAGCTATTAATAATCCTACATTAGATTTTAAAGACTTTCCATTATCTAAAGTTACTAAAGACTTAATACAGTCTTATGGATTTAATGATGTATTTGAATTTGCTAGATCAGCAGGTTTAGTAATTGAACGTGGTACAATTGACCAAGCTCATGACAGATTTTATTCTGTAGTTAATAGAACTACATCTGGTCTTAATAATTTATTAGGTTATCAATTTGGTACTAAAACAATTGGTAAGGCTAAAAAAGTATTTGAATGGTTTGATCGTGTAACTTGGGATAGAGTATATACATCTGCTAAACTATTTTCGTTTTTAAAAAACTTTGAAAGATTAGCAAAGCCTGGTGATCAAACATTTAATATATATGCCAATGCTCGTATTGCATCACAAGTAACTAATGATGCTTTTGGTGGATTAAATTGGGTGCAGATTACACAAAAAATACAAAACCCTCTTTATAAAAAATTAGCACAAACTGTATTTCAACCTGGATCTAAAGGTTATATGCAGTTATTATTATTTGCTCCTGACTGGACAATATCTAATCTTAGAATAGCATTTAAAGCTTTGCCTTTATTTGAAAGCAATCCTGATGCTAGAAGATTATATCAGTTATATTTTGCACGAACAGCATTGATCTATGCTACTATTGGTAGTGCATTAAACTATATATTCTCAGGACATTCTATATTAGAAAACAAAGATCCAACTAGAATAGACTTAGGTAATGGAGAAGTTCTTACATTCTCTAAACAATTTATGGAACCATTTGATTGGGTAACTAATCCTTATGGTACTGGTGTTAAAAAATTAGGATCATTACCTAAATCTGTTGTAGAAGTGTTGACTAATAAACAATACTTAACTAGCAAGTGGTCTCCACGTATTACTGAGTATGATGATAATAATATCACCAAAGCTATTAAATATGGTGGACAAGTAGGCAAAAAGTTTTTACCTATATGGGTACAACAAGCAACAGAAACAATTGAAAAAGGTTTAATTAAAGATGGTATATCAGCAGATCTCGCAGCTGATGTAGCACTTAGTTGGTTCTTAGGACAAACTGGGCATCCTAAATATAAAAAGCCTAGAACAAGCGAGTATAAACTAGAAGGTTTAGTAAGAAATCCTTATGAAACATTATTTTAATGGATAACAATATTGAAACAAAACTTTTAAATATTAATAATAGAGTTGATAAAGTATCTCTAGATATAGAGATTATTAAATCAAATCATTTAGCTCATATAGAAAGTGATATAAATAGTCTTAATTTTAAAACAGACAGAATTGAAGATAAAGTAGATAAAACTTATTGGATTCTTTTAACTGCAGCTGGTGCATTTATAGGAATCTTATTGGTTAATTTATTTAAACTTATAGATTAATTCAATCTATACTTGTTGATTAAATTTAGGTATAAAAACTAACTATGAACAAATCAATTTTAGTAATTAGTGATACTCATATACCTTACCATCACAAAGATTTAATACCTTATCTAACAGCAATTAAAAAAGAATATAAACCAGATCGTGTAATACACATTGGTGATGAGTTAGATAAACACGCATTATCATTTCATGATAGCGATCCAGATCTTCCAAGTGCTGGAGATGAATTAAGAATATCAATTCCAATCATACAGCAAATAGAAAAAATATTTCCTGTAATGGATTTATTAGACTCTAATCATGGTAGTCTTGTTTATAGACGTAGTCTTAAATATGGAATACCTAAAGCTTACTTACGTAAGTATAATGAATTTTTAAAGGTTAGTGATAAATGGAAGTGGCACGATGATTTAGTTGTGCATACTAATAATGGTCCTGTATATTTTTGTCATGGCAAAATGGCAGATGTATTAAAACTAGCTCAGTCTATGGGTATGTCTTGCGTTCAAGGACATTATCATTCATCTTACTCAATTAAATACTATGGTAATTCGTTAGGATTATATTATGGTTTACAAGTAGGATGTTTAATTGACAAAGACTCTTTAGCATTTCGTTATAATAAAACTCAACGCATGAGACCAATTATTGGATGTGCTGTAATTATCAATGGTTTACCTAAACTAATACCTATGGTATTAAATAAATCTGGAAGATGGATTGGTAAAATCATTATATGAGTAACAAAACATTCTTTAAACAAATAGGTGGATCACACTATAAACGTTTTAAAATTAGCCCAGCTAAATTTATAATGGAAAATAATATCCCTTATGCTGAAGGTAATGTTATTAAATATATTTGCCGCCATTCTTTCAAGGGCAAGGAATTAGATCTTGCTAAAGCTAAACAATATATAGACTTTATACTTGAAACAAACTATGAAAAAAAAAAGCACAGTAAATAAAGCTGGTGTATATACAAAACCATCTTTAAGAAAAAAATTATTTCAATCAATTAAATCAAGAGCTGTTATGGGAACTGCTGCTGGACAATGGTCTGCACGTAAAGCTCAATTACTAGCTAAGACTTACAAAGCTAGAGGTGGTGGTTATAAATAATGTACGCAAAGCGACAACAAAGTTTAGTTGACTGGGGCAAACAAAAGTGGAGAACTAAGTCTGGTAAAAAATCATCAGTAACTGGTGAAAGATATTTACCTACCAATGCTATTAAAGCATTATCTCCTGCTGAGTATGCTGCTACTACTAAAGCTAAAAGATTAGCTAAACGTAAAGGCAAACAATTTTCTAAACAACCTAAAAGTATTGCTAAAAAAACTGCGAGATATAGATGAGACGTGAAACTACAATGCCACCCAAGAATAAAAAATACTTTAGACCAACTAAGTCTGGTGCTGGTATGACTAGAGCTGGAGTACAAGCTTATAGAAGATTAAATCCAGGTTCTAAATTATCTACTGCTGTTACTGGTAAAGTTAAACCAGGAAGCAAAGCAGCTAATAGAAGAAAATCTTTTTGTGCTAGATCTGCTGGTCAATTAAAGATGTGGCCAAATGCAGCTAAAGATCCTAACTCAAGATTACGTCAAGCTAGACGTAGATGGAAGTGTTAATATGTTACCTATGATAAATGCAATTGCACCGTTAGCTAAAATACTTTTCAATACAATTGATAAAGCTGTACCTGATAAAGATTTACAAGCTAAATTAAAAGCTGATTTACAAACCCAATTAATACAATCTAACACTGATGAGCTTAAAGCCGCAGCTAGAATTATAGAAGCAGAAGCTAAAGCAGGTTGGTTTGCATCTAGTTGGAGACCATTACTTATGTATGTTCTTATATTTGTATTAGTCTTTAATTATATTTTTGCACCAATTGTTAAAATGTTAACTGGTATTGTAGTAGGATTTGAATTGCCAGGAGATGTTTGGACTCTTTTAAATGTTGGACTTGGTGGTTATGTTGTAGGCAGAAGTGCTGAATCAGTTGCAAGAACTATTGCTTCAAGACCAATTACAAAAGATATTAGCGAATAACATGTCAATGTTAGAAGTTTTAAAAAAAATCCATAACGTACTTACTAAATTACTTTGGACTCTTGAATCAGATAAAAGAGCTAAACGTATTATTAAAAGTAAATTAAAAAAATAATGAAATTAAGTAAAGACTTTACTTTACAAGAATTAAGTAAATCAGAAATTGCAGATCGTAATAATATAAATAATATTCCAACTGCTGATCATATTACTAATTTAGTATTACTATGTCAGTATGTATTACAACCTGTAAGATCACACTTTGATAAGCCAGTTAATATTACTTCTGGTTATAGATCACCAGAACTATGTGTATTAGTAGGTAGTAAGCCTACATCGCAACATACATTTGGACAAGCAGCAGACTTTAAAATTGCTGGTGTGCCAAACAAAGTAGTATCTGATTGGATAGTTAATACTCTTGACTTTGATCAATGTATATTAGAATTTTGGAAATCAGAAGAACCCAATAGTGGATGGGTACATTGTAGTTATTCTTTTGATAATAATAGAAAAGAATACTTACAAGCTACTAAATCTAATGGTAATATTTTATATACCAAGATTTCTTAATCTACTTACAAAGTTTTTATAAAACAATTTAAGTTGTAGCTTCTTAATTATAAGACTTTTCTTAATACATTCTTTACAAATCATATATCCTCTAAGTTAATTTTAAACTGACGTTGACGATCTTTGTTAATAAATAACAACTCACTTTGTCTTTCAGTATAGTTCATTAATCCTCTTTCACGTGCTTTAACAAAAGCATCTCTTATACATAAAGGATCAAACCCTGCATAATCACAAGCAGTTCTAAAGTCTTTACCAAGATCTAAGAACCAATTGATAGCAGTTTCTTTATTACGCATATCAATCATTACAGTTCCTTTATAATCAGCATCTTCTAATGCCTGTGTTATTATTGCTCTAAATAATCTTTGTTCAGGTAGTGGGGAATGTTCATTATACTGGCTTAACATCTTTAATAACTTCATAAGTTATTCTATCTTTGTTTAAAGAATTAAGTTTCAAATTAATTTCTGTAGGCGATAATGACTTAAATTTATTGTATGCTTCTAAATCATTATCAGCTTCTACAATTGCAGAACCTTCAACGTAACAATATCCATATACTTTAAAAGTATATCTCATAGATTATTTTTGCGTCTTGATGCTTCTAATGTTCTCCAAACATCAATAACTAAACATTCTTTAGCTCTTTTGTTTTGAGTAATTCCAACCTTTTCTGCTAAAGCTTGTTTCTGTAATATGTATTCTCCATATACATCTGAAGCATAATAAGCTTGTTCTTTTATAGAAAAAGATTTGTCATTACTATTGCTAACAATATGTATTGCCTTATCTCGTTTTTGTTTGTCTTTTAAATATTCCAAACCTGCACCTAACTTAGCATCTTCTTCATCAGTATCTGCTAAGAACTTTAAAGCTTCTTCTAATCTTTTTTCATTAATCATAATTTTATTTGTTTACACACCCCTGTACTAACTAACAAAGGGAGACCACTTGAAATACAAGGGTGCGTATGTTGTTAATTAAAATGGTGCTTTCTCAGAACCATCCTCTTGTGTAGAGAGAATATCTCTAACAACTTTATCACAAGCTTTATAAACATCGTCATATTCTTGTACACTTCTGTTAGGAAGAATACTTGATAATAAATTTGACATAGTTAATCTGTATTTCTCAGACCAATTAGTATTTGGCATTTGTGCTGAAAATGTTTTTACTGCTGGTGCAGCATGTCCATTAGTTTGCATAGTATCTCCTTTATCATTAGTTACATTTAACGGTTCTATTTTTACACAAGTCTGATTGTTGCTTCCTGGTTTTTTAATTACATAACCAGTAACTCTAACTTTATCATTCTTGCTAATATGACGACAGCTTTGGTCAACGAATAATTTTCGTTCAATACCATTTTCCATTTCTACAGCTAACCAGTATTTAACTGGATTTTCTGCATCATGGATATCCTTAACTCCTTTTACTGTTGCGTCATACGTTTCTGTATTTGCCATGTTTTGTTTTCCTTGTTTGTTTATATGTTTAACTATATTACCTATTTTTTGCATAATTAGAATATACTTATTTCCAAGCTTTTTGCCAGATTTCTTTTGCAAAAATCTTAGCATCGCTATCACCTTTGCCCCATCTAAAGTTTTCTAAATTTAGTGGGAACATTCTAACTACATCTTCTTTTGTTTTAGCAATAGAAGTTATATGCTCTATAGTTTTAAAAGCATTTATCATCTCATCTAATGATGAATCTAAATGCTCTATTTCTACAGCTTCAGTATCGTTATAAGAACAATACAATAACATTGTTTGTTTCTTAAAGATTTCCTTGTATAGAAATTGCTGTCTAACGTCTGATGGTTTTGGGTACCAATTTTTATCTAATGCACCAGACTTTAATCTTTTAAGATAAGCAGTAGCTTTAGTATCTATAATTATATCTTTAAATTCAAAATCTGTTTTGCAACATATATCATGTTTCAAACCATATGGTTTTCCTGGAACTTGAATTTCTTTTTGATATGATAACACATCACCAAATGATATTAATGAATCTTTAAATCGTACAGCAATCTTAGCTGCCATTTCTGATTCATCATCATCATCTGATCCACCAAGTTCCCGGAACTTCTTTTGAGTAAACTCATGTATTGTATCTTCATCATATGCTTCTTTTTGTATTGCGTTCATAGCACCTTCTTCAGCTGCTGAACCCATTATCATTCTAGCATTTGGTTTAGATTCAAATTGATATAGTTCATTAATGATCCAGTATGGTGGCGAATCAATAAATGAATTGCCTTTACTGGCAGTATGTCTGTAATCTTTTTCTAACATTTAGTCTCCTATGGTTAATAATATACAATGTTTCATTTCAAATCACTTTGATATTCCTATCAAAATACTTAAAGGACAACAAGAATTTAATAATAATAAACATTATAATTATTATAATATCTCTATCCTTTTATCTTACCTTTTAAACCCTACTAAAAAGTATGGGGTTAAAAGTATTATTCACAGATTGCATAATTGCACTTCTACAAATAGAGTGCAAAGACTACATAAACAATATAATAACAACTCCGAGTTTAAATTGTTTATTGATAAATTAATCGAATTATTTTATAATAGTAAATATGCAACGACCAGAATTGATAACTCGAATAGTTGATAAGAAAACTGTTCTATACAATATCCGAGAATCAAGACTGGAATATATGTTTCATCGTAAACATATTTCTGAAGCTCAATATATTTCTGGCTCTAGATACAGACGACTATGTGAGATATCACAATTAGGATCTGGTGTTTCTAATATGCAACCACGCATAGATGGTTACTATGATGCTATGCTTTCACGTGTTGGTGCTTTATCTGAGCTTGTTAAAATCTCACAAGAAATAGGACCAGAAGCTGTACACTTCCTTAAATTTTATTGTTGGGAAAATTATTCTATTCTTGAATTATCTAATCTACTTAACATTAGTAAGAAAAAGATTTCTTATAGAGTACAAGAATCTTTATCTAGATTAGCTATTTATTTTGGTTACATTAAAGTAAGAAATACTATAAAAGGTATTGGTGCAAAAAACCACAAAGTTTAAATCTAAGAAGTATTTAAAATGGGTAGCTTCACTACCTTGTTTGCTTTGCCTTTATAATGAGTGCCAAGCACATCATATTACTATTGCTGAAAAGCGAGGCTTTAGTCAAAAAGTATCTGATAAGTTTACTATTCCTTTATGTTATGTTCATCATCATCAATTACATATGTTATCTGAACGTAAGTTCTGGAATACTTTAGGCTTAAATCCTGTAGATTATGCTAATATTTTGTATGATATCTATACAAAAGATGAGATAAATAACGAAGTTTTAATTTATCAACAAATCTATAACAAAGTTTTACCACTTGTTAAAGATCACGTTGACTTTCTATGTCGTCTCAAAGTATAAACGTAGTTATCCTTCGAATTATTGTTTTTAAATTATGGCTAAAATTCTAAAATTCAAACGTAAGTCTTTTGCTGAAGATTTTATTAAACACGTTAAACCTGATAAAATAGCAGACTTCGTTCAAAAAGATAATCCTAAACTGCCTAGCAACATTGTTGATGCTATGGCTCTAGCTATGATTTATACTACTTACTTACAATTGCTTATAGATGAAGAATCTATACCAGCATCTGATGTTGTTTTTGGTGGTTCATCATTTCCATTTGAAATGAATGTCAAAAAAACCGTACATTAAATTTCCATATAAAAAGATTAAAGGTACTCTTAACTGGTATGATGCCAACTCTAAAACAGGTTGGATTGACTCTAAAGAATTTAAAGAATTAACTCCGTCAATTTGTCATACTCAAGGTTGGATATTTGAGGAGACTAAAACTTATATAAAAACTTTTAGTACTTACAGTATTGATCCTGAAGATAATTCTATTGAATTTGGAGAGATACTTTGTATTCCAAAAGTTTGGTTAAAACTCAGGTAGTTTTTTTAAAGGATCAGTAATATCTTCATCACTAATATATTCTATTCCTTCTAACCAAGCCATTTCTTTTTTTGTTTCTACAATTTCTTTTTTAACTAGACTCTTAGCTTCATCAAGTTTGCTTACCAAGACTGGAAAATTCTGTTCGTATATTCCATAAATGTATAAATCACTTATCGCAGATGCGACTCTTGATAAGCCTTTGAATCGTTTTTGCAAACGAGTATGCCTTGAGTCATCAAACATTAATCTGTACCACCAACTTTAATATCTTCATCAGGTAAATGAGATTCACCTTCTAACTTTGCAATACGATCTTTAAGTTTTTCTATTTTCTTTTTAAGAGTTTCTCTTTCGTTTAATAGTTTATTAATATTTGCTTGAAGTATTTTCATTTTAGGATCTACGTTCATAGTACATTCACTTTCTCTTGGTTAATTTGATTTTCATTTTTTAATTTATTTGCAATACTTATTAAAGTATCTTTATCTTCAGTATGCAAATACCCTTTGTTTATACACATTTCAATACTATTAATTAATATTGATAAAGTATTTATTTTCATTTGCTCTCTATAAAGCATTTCTTGAAATGAGTCTTTCATGTTCTTGATCCGAATTGTTTTGTATCTTCCACACATGATTTGCTTTCATCATACACTATAGCTACATTACCTGCAATAAAATCTCCTGGAATACACATATGTCCAGTTTTTTCTTGCCAGTCATACCATAAATCTGTAGCGATTTCGTTGTATTTTATTGGTTCTTTTAATTTAGATTCTTCATCACAATACATATCAATGGTCTTACCATTTTCTACTCCTTGTAGAATCTCTATTGTATCACAATTTAATAAAGGGTAGAGTTCTTTAAATGTTGGCTCTTTGTCAAACATATGTACTGTTTGTGTTCTTGGTTCTGCATTTAGTATAACTACTTTGTACATTACTTGTTCTCCTTTTGTTTTGTTTCGTTTAAATAGTTTCTTATTAAGACTTTAATTACTCCAGACATTGTATAATTTTTTAAATTACAATATTCTCTAAACTCTTTATACAAATCATCTGTTAATGTTATGCCTAATACTCCGTATCTGTTTACCCATTTACGTTTAGATTTAACATTAAGCTCATTGTTTATTTGTTCTATATCCATTCTTCTCTCAATAGTTTAGTTATTAGTTTTAATGCTGCTTGATCTTTAATAAATTCTTTTCCGTGATAATCACCAAATTCATTACGATCATAGATATGTCTTGAACTCCAGAATATATCATACTTCCATTCTTCCCATTTATCTAATAACTTTTGTTTATTTTTTATATTAAGTTTCATAGTATTAGTTCTTCACTTTCTGGTTCAGGTTTATAATACTTAGATTTTTTGCTTATTCTTTCATAAGCAGCTAATCTGTATTTTACATATTTATAAGTTCGAATATCTTTTTGACTCGACTGATGTCCAAGCATTTCAGTTGCCATTAAATATGATTTAATTATTCTGTAAGCTTGACTAAGATATTCTATATCTACTTTTATTTGTGGTTTTGTTTTTATTCCCATATACATTGATACATAAAAACTTCACTACCTTTATAAAAAGTAGCTTGTTGTTTATTGCCTTTATAGTTTTTAACAGTTTTTGAATAAGTTATTTCAGTAAACTTTTTATCACAATCACTAAATGATGTTGAATTGTTTACTGGTATTGATAACTGTGATCCATTCATAAATGTTAATATTATAGCTATTGTTTTCATTAATCTAAATACTTTCGTATTTTGCTTTTAACGATATCAACCCAATCGTAAAATTCTTTAAAATAATTACGATACTCTTTACTTCTTTTTTTCTTGATTTCTTTAAAAGCTTCTTTTGTAGCTTTATCTAGAATCTTTAGTTGTTTTACTGGATTTAACATTATTCCTTTCTTGAAGTTCGGTAGTTGCCTGTGGCTCTACAGAACTTGTTAGTTTCTGTCTGATTTTTTTATGCAAAACTTTTTGCCATTTCTGATTAGTTTTTTTGTCATCAGAAAATGTTAACACTTGCACGTGTTCATTTAACCACTTTTGCAATTGATCTTTCATTTTTATCTCCATATAGTTTACTTAAGTTTCTGGCTTTTGACATCCATTCAACTGGAGTTAAGTTACTTAACCAGTCGCTTACGGATGGTATATAGCCACAATCTTCTATTACATGCTGTTCAGCAATTAATTTAACTGGAACGTGCTTTCCAGTATTAAGTACTATGTAATCACCAAACTCATTAATACATTCCTGTATTCCTAATGAGTGGTGTCTTAATGCTCTATGTCTAAAGTCTGGATGAAAAGCTTTAGTGAAATCGAACCAATTATGGATTCGAAGATAATCATCTAAAGTTCCACCCCATTTACTTACACTTGATTGAGCATGATATACTGGTGTTGCCATTATTTATTTCCTTTATGTATTTTGTTTAATAACTTATTTATTAAACGTTCATAACGTTCATCGTTTAAACCAGTTTCATTGTCTTGCAGATACTTAGGTTGAATTACATCAAACCATTCTTGTAAAGCATCTACAAGATCTTGAACTTCTTTTTGAGTAAAGTTTATAATCATATTATTCACTCAAAGTTACACTTATTCTGCCTGAACTTTTTAAAGGTTGCCATTCTTCTATTGTTTCATTGCCTTCTAGTTTGTATTCTCCAGTAATTACATTTAGTAATACTGTACCATTTACATTAAACTCACCAGCAAATGAACCAAATTGATCTAATGCACCAAGTTTCCAAAAAATATCATCTAAGCTGATATTTTCTAATGTTTCATATTTACATTCATCATAGTAAAAAACATCTATTTTTTTTACTCCCTTGTCTGCATCATCATATTGTCTTTTAACTAATGTTCTTGTGTAATAAGATTTATTAACACAATCTGTTAATTTAACTTCGTTTTTATTTTTATCTAACCAAACAAAACTATCATATCCACCTTCATCATGCCCACCTGAAAATTCAGCTTCAGCATATTGAATGTTTAATCTCTTAAATTCTTCTGCGAATCCTTCAAGATAATTTGATATGTTTTTTTCGTTTATTTGTTTAGTTAATTGTCTTTGTCTTTCGTAATAATTACCACCACGTTTTGGATTTTTTATAGTTTCTAAAAAATTTATTACTGTATATATCATTGTTATCCTTTTGTTATGGGCATTGTTTATAGAATGTTAATTCATTCACCAGGAATAATTTTAATTGGATTTCCTGGATGGTATTTAAACCCTTAATCCCAAACCCATTATTAGTTTATTTATCTAATTGAAGCATAGCTTTAGGAGCTTGTACTTCAATACTAGCTTTTTTAAATGTATTACCAAGATATTTCCAAACATCTTGTATGCTTTGTCCAGAATATAAAATATTCTGAGCTTCTTCTTGCATTACATCTAAAATCTTTTTTTCTTTAAACTTATCTGATCTTTCAATAAGTTTAGTAGTTTCATCTGCACATTTTTCACGTAAATAATATTTTACGTTGTTTACATTTTGAAACCAATCATCACTTTTAGTACGAAGTCTAGTATCTGAATCTTCATTATCCCATCTTCGTAATGATTGCCATTTTTCTAAACTTCTTTTTAACTTTTCACCAGTATCTGCAACAGCTGCACGTAACTTACTTTCGTAATTATCTTTGCTTTCTTGAAACCTTGTAAGTTTTTCTTTTGCAGCTTCTACAGCTTTTAAGTCTTTTTCAAGACCTAATTTGCTTATAAAAGTTTTAAAGTTTTTCTCTATAGTTTTATTAGTTTCTAGATGTATTTCAGACTCTATTTTTTTACGTCTTTCAATAAACTTATCTTTGACGTATTTTTCTAAATACTCTAGTTCATTTTTTCTGATAGGTATCATACATTCCTTTTAGTTTAGGGTACTGATCACTTGTAGGTACAATCAATACCCTATTGTTTATTTATGCTGACTCAGATAGATTAGTAATTGACTTTTCAGACAATTTAATCATTTGTTCAGCAGTTTGTTTTGTTGCTTCACTTGCATCCATTCGTGAACATACACGGATGAATAACGTAGTTGCAGATGTTTTTTGGCCCATTGGGTCCAACGCAGCTAATATCTTATTGCTCTTTACAGCAGTATGACATGTAGCTAATAAATGTGCGTAATAATCACACATTTTGCTATATTTATCTGCCACTCTCTCTTGTTGAGATTTAGTCAGCTTTTCTGTTGACATCTTCTTTTTTCTCTTTCTTCCTGATTTCGAATGGTAATTCTACTTCATCAGGCATATTGTTTATTACAGCATTGAATAATCCAATACTGATTCTCACAGGTAGTGTAAGAATTTTTACTGTGTTATTTTTTATGTTGTCTATGTTTTTCATATTTTTTATTTAACCTTTCTAGTTTACTTTGAGTTTCACGATATTCTTGTGCAAACTCCTTCGTTCCTGGAATTGGATCGACATCTTTGGTGAGCCAATCCCAGCTCTTTTTAGTTACTATGCCTAATAGAGTGAAACCTACATATTTAACTATGTGGAATAACGGATTCATTATTTATTTCCCTTTCTATTCTGGCAAATTTTGCGTTAACTCTACTTTGTTCATGCACAGTCAAATCAATAAATTGATTAGGATCTTGCTTGAACTGGTTTAAGTCTAACCCAAAATGCTTTGCTAGTGTTAACAAATGACCGCATCTCATACGATTCTTAGCAGTCTCGTATTTATCATATTGTTGGTATGCTACCCCCATTATGTTTGCCATTTGTGTTAATGTTTTTTTCATTTTTTTTCTGATCAGATACAGATGCTTTGCTATCTGAATATCTTCTGTGTTTTTTCTCATATATTTCTTTCGCTGTACCAAAGAGTGATTTTAATACAAACAGCTCTCTTTTTTCGCTGCTTGTTTTTGATGTAACTACTCTTATGGTGTTTGGCTCTTTTGATTTATGATTTAGACGTATAACAACTAAATATCCTTGTTTAGGATATAAGATTGATTGATACGTCATGTGTTCAATATACGGAGTCCACCATTTCATTCTCTCCTGTTGTATAAAGCCACCAAATGGTAGGCTATATACTATTTCAAGAGATCGTTTTAATGGGACTCTCTTGTTTTTGAACCTGTTCTTTAATGTTATCACGTACATTGTTTTCAACCCATTTCTGAAGTTCACAGTATAGTCTGTATTTAACTTCGCTATCTGCCATTGAATCTATTAATGCTAATAATTCTTTGGCTTGATTTTCTTTGTTAAACATTATTTAATCTCCATTTTATAAAGTCGCATATTAATATCTTCTAACTTTTGATTTACTCTCATAAGTGTCATATTAATATTCTGTCTTTCTTCGGACTCTCTCATAAATTGTACGACTAGTATTAAAAATAATACAGTCTGTATTAGTAATAATGCTATCATCATGATTGTATTTGTTTCCATATATTTATTGTTTAGTTAACCCCTACGCAAGGCAGGGGCTAACGATTTCTGATTTATTCAGCAGTTAATCTTACTGCGATATCCTTTAATAGATTCTCTATGCTTTCAAGTTTTTCATCTTGAGCAATTAATCTATTATGAAGTACTTTAGGTATTAGAATACCAGCTTGTACTTTCTTGACATAATCACTATTCATGTCAATTGGCTTGTTTGTATAGTCACTCATAGGTTCTCCTATTGTTAGTTATTTTGGGTTAATACCCAATCACTTGTGTTGGGTTATTTACCCTTTCTTTCTTGTTCTTTTCTATATTCAATATCAAATTCTTTTTCTTCTTTGAATTTTATATAGATGTTATAAGCCGCCATTAAAACGGCAAACAACAGTCCAAGAAATACTATAGTCATTACTACTCCATAGAATATACTCATATTATACTCCTATCTAAGTTAGGTTTAATCATTCTTTCATAGAAAGTCTGATTGTCATACATCACATGGTATCTGTTGTATTCTTGCCACGTTAATGATTCTATAGTTTTATCATGGTTTTCTAACAACCATTTTTCAAACTGATTTACTGGATATTTATTCATAATTATTTCATCCTTTTATATTTAACAACAAATCTAGTTAGATAGTTCTCAAACTTTCTATCATGATTATGTGGTTTTTTCTTAGGAATTGGTACCAATGGTATTTCTGATACATTAAATAGCTCTAATTGTATCACCTTTTCATGTGTATTATTATACATGATATCTCCTTTAGTTAGTTATATCAGGAAGTTAATTGATTATTAACAATCAATAATCAGTTGCGTTCCCTCACAAAGTGAGGGGAACAGCAACGATACAAACAAGTAAATTATATAGACAGTACAATATAAATTCTTTCTAACAAGAAAGTGAAGTTGGGTGGGTTTTGCTCGAACCCCCAACGAGATAGCAGTAGTAAAATAGTAATGAAAGAGGGGGGTTTTGTATTAAACTCCATAACTTTAACAAAAACAACAATAATAGAAAGGTAAATATATGGCAGCACCAATATTAGGTGGTATATATTCAGCATTATCCAGATTTGGATATGGTGTAGCTAGATCATTAAGACCAAGTAAGGTAGGATCAGCTATTAAAAAGATTACCCCTGTAGCCGTCAAAGAAGCCCAATTTTCTCCAATGGTTACAAAAGGTATAGAGGGAGCTAAGAAAAAGATTTCTAGCGGTTATAGAAGCTTATACGCAGGAACTCTAGGTAGCGAAACTAAACGTAAAGTAACTAGTGGGGTATTAGGAACTTACACAACAATGTCATTTCTCAATGGAGATGATGACGAATTAGAGGAGTAAACAAATGGTACTTAAGACAAACCTAGCAAATCTAGCCCAAGCTGCAAAAGCAGTGGGTGCTGATGTAGTAGGCATGGTTAAATCTAAAGCTAAGAAACCTGCAAAAATGGTAAGAGAAGCAGGTAGAACTATTAGACGTAACCCTAAAAAATCTGCGGCAATAGGTGCGGCAGCAGCTGGAACTGGCTTCTATCTTTATAATGGCAAAAGAAATGCCTATGAAGAAGATGATATGATGTAATGGACTTAGAAAAACTAGCCGACCAAATTATACAATTATCGCCAGAACAAGCTCAACAATTACAAGTAATTTTAAAAGCGAAAGTAATGCCTGAAGTTGAAAAACAAAAAGGCTTACTAAATGAGC
>Ga0315907_10001005_pt1 | contig 38845 bp, 37 predicted proteins | sample LakEriMetagenome_3_FD_203525 | JGI IMG/M metagenome (GOLD analysis project Ga0315907, IMG submission 203525) | Freshwater fungal communities from buoy surface, Lake Erie, Ohio, United States - Buoy 12 MA123 | ecosystem: Environmental > Aquatic > Freshwater > Lake > Lake biofilm | place: USA...
GGCCGGGCGTCCCGATGTCGTGGCCGGCCGAGAAGTGTTTTCCCTCCCCCGCCAGCACGATCGCGCGGACGCCATCGTCGTCGACGGCGCGCCGGAAGGCGTCGTCGAGGGCATAGGTCATCAGGGAATTCTGGGCATTGTTGTAGCGCGGCCGGTCCATGACGATCCAGGCGACCGCATCGCGAACCTCGTAGCGGACCGGGGTCTCGGTCTCGTAAGCGATGTCCGCCGTCCGCGGCGTGACGAGGTCGTCCATGGTCGCCGAGCTCCCTTGCGCGCTGCCGGTCGACGCTACGCCCCGCCCCCCGCGCGGCAATCGTCCGAAGGGACTATCCGGCCCCAACCCTCGACGTTAATGTCCAGAATTCGACGCCAATGAGAAAATTTGACGATGCGTCGATTTAGTGACACCGTGGTGAAAACAGGGCCAAAGGCCCGACGCGAGCCGCGCACCGCGCGGCTCGGCACCTTCGGGGAGGGAAGGACCATGAGCCTGCGGACACCATCACTTGCCGAGTTCAGCCGTCAGTTCTCGCGGGTCTCGGAGAGCCTTCTGTCCGGCGGGTCGCTGGACCAGTCGGGCGACCTCATCCGCCAGCAGCTAGAGGCACGGGGCGTTGCGATCCGCATCGCAGAGCGCCACCATGGCCCTGCCGCCCTCCACATCGCAGACGAGGCCGGCCCCGCCCCCAACCGGCCGCCGGAAGAGCGGTTGCAGCGGCTGCAGGCGGTCTACCCAGTTCGCACCAACGCCTCCTCCGTGGATGCCGAGGGGATCCGCTACGACCTGTATGTCTTCCGGTCGGACGAGGACCATGCCTTCACCGATGCCGAGGAGACGCTGTGCGAGATCTTCGTCGCGCAACTCCGCCGCGGCCTCGAAATGTCGGCCCAGCTGAGCGACACCGAGGCGGAGCGGACAGTCTATTCCGACGTGATGGACCGGCTGTCGGTTGGCGTGGTGCTGATCGACGCCGGCGGGCGCATCCTGAAGTCGTCGCCTATCGCCGACCGCACCATCTTGGCGCGCGACGGCCTCGTGGCGCAGGGCGGACGCCTGCGTGCAACCGGGTCGGTCGACGATCGGACCCTTCAGGCGGCCATCCGCGCCGCCGCCGACGCAGCGTTGGCCGGGCTGCCGCCGTCGCCGCGCGGCGTGACGCTGTCGCGCGTTCAAAGCGACCGTGGCCTGGGCGTGGTGGTGCAGTCCCTGGGCCGCGACCCGCGCGCCTGGACCGGCAGGCCGCTTCGCATCGCCGTCTACACCCGCGATCCGGACACCACCGCGGAGATCGAGGGGGAACTGGTCCGGCAGCTGTTCGACCTGACCCCGGCCGAGGCGGCCGTGGCCCGGCGCCTCGCCTCGGGTCTGTCGCTGGAGGACGCCGCAACGTCGCTGTCGATCTCCCGCAACACCGCGCGGGCGCACCTGCGCTCGATCTTCTCCAAGAGCGGCATCACGCGGCAGACGGAGCTCGTGCGGCTCATGCTCAGCAGCGCCGCCGTACTGGGGCACGTCAACCGGCGGGTCGCCTGAGCTGGCGGGGGCCGTCGCATGATCCGTCTCGCCGGAAAGGCGGTGGTTATCACCGGTGCGGGGTCGGGCCTCGGCCGGTCCTACGCCTTTCACGCTGCGCGGCACGGCGCGCGGGTCCTGCTCAACGACCTTGACACTTCGGCCGAGGCGGCGGCGGCGGAGATCCGGGCGACGGGCGGCAGCGCCGTGGCCCTGGCCGGCGACGTCGCCGACTGGTCGTTCGGCGAGGCGCTGGTCGGCGCCTGCGTCGAGCGGTTCGGCCGTATCGACGGGCTCGTCAACAACGCCGGCATCCTTCGCCACGGCCTGGCGACGGAACTGCGCGAGGCCGACATGCGGCGGATGCTGGAGGTCAACACGATGGGCACGGCCGCCTGCGGGTCGGCGGCCATACGCGCCATGCTGCGGCAGGGCGGGGGCGGGTCGATCGTCAACGTCGCCTCGGGTTCGCAGGCTGGCGACATCGCTCTGGGTGGCTATGCGGCGTCGAAGGCGGCGGTGGCCGCACTCACCTTCAGCTGGGCCCTGGAACTGGCGGAGACTCCGGTTCGGGTGAACGCCGTATCGCCGCTGGCCGCCACTGCGATGGCCGCGTCGAACACCGCATTCCTGGCACAGCAGTCGGCGGCCCGGGAGGTCGCGTACACCGACCTTCCGTCGCCCGAGGTCAACGCCCCCGTGATCGTCCACCTGCTGTCCGACCGGTCGGCCGCGGTCCGCGGGCAAATCGTGCGCATCGCCGGCCGGGAACTCTCGTTCGTCACCCATCCTATGATCGCGAGGCCGTTCCTGACCGGGGACTGGGACGACGAGGCGGTGGAACGGGCGTTCGCGGAGGTCCTCGACGGGTGCCAGCAGCGGCTCGGGCTCGGCTATGAGCGGGCGGCTGTCAATTGACGCGCGGTTGCACTAATTGCATGGGCCGTCCCCCGATGCGGGCTGGCCCGGCAGGGATGGGAAGAGGCCGATGACGAACGTCGCGCACAGGATCGAGGAGGCCCCGGAGGCGGACGCATCCCCGCAGACCGGGGCACGTGCGTCCACCAATCCGCGCAAGGAGCTGGTCCGCGAACAGCTGCTGGACATCGCGGTCAAGATGTTCGACTCGAAGGGCTACGCCCAGACCGGGATGGTCGACATAGCGCAGGAACTTGGCCTTGGCCGGTCCGCGATCTACCACTACTTCGGCAGCAAGGAAGAGATCCTCGCCGCCCTGGTCGAGTCGGAGACGCGCAACCCGCTCCACCAGATCGACGACCTCGTCCGCGATCGCTCGCTGACCCCGACCGAGCGGATGCGGCGGGTTATCCGCGACGGCATCGTACGCCGCCTGTCGTCAGGGTCTCGGTTCGTGCTGCTTTCTCGGCTGGAGCCGCAGATCCCTCCGCACCTGGAGAGCGTCTACAACCGCAGCCGGCGGCAGATCTACGACTTCTATGTCCAGTGCATCCGCGACGGGATCGCCGCCGGCGAGTTCCGCGAGGTCGACCCGAAGATGGCTGCATTCGCCGTGATCGGCATGGCTAACTGGACCTCGCGCTGGTACTCGCCCGCAGGGCCCAAGACCCCGTTCGAGATCGGCGAGGCAATCGCCGACTTCGCGCTCCAGGGTCTGCGCCGCCACGACCTGTCGCACGGCGACGCGGCGGCCGTGCGCGCCACGATCCAGTCCCTGCGCGACCAGATCCAGACGCTCGAACAGCTGCTGCCCGACGTCGGCTGACGGGCGGCGGATCGGCGGCCGGTGGAGTGCCGCTCAGCCCAAGCGGACCGTGGGGTTTCCCTTGATCACCCCTGCCAGCATCCCGTGCGGGTCGAGCCGGTGGATGATGGCGATCTGCCCGGCGTCGGGCATCGGGGTGGTGCGCATCCCATCCCCCGCCAGCAGCGGGAAACCAGTCTCCGCCTGCACCTGCCCGAACGTCACGCCCGGGTGCAGCGAGAGCACGCGGGCGGCGTGGTCCGGGCCGTTGAAGTCCATGACGCAGAGGTTCGTGACCACAAGGCCGATGTCGACCGGCAGCGGACGGCCATTCGGCCAGCGCCCGAGGCCGAAGCCGGCCGACGCGACCACGTCCACCTCGCCTTCCACGAAGCTGCGCCGGGAGTGGGCGGGTATGAACATCGAGTTGCGGTGATTGACGCTGTTGCCGGGAAAGCCTCGGACGCCCAGCAGCTGCACCTTCGGACGCCGGAGGTCGCCGAGGGCTGAGATGTTGGTCTGGCCCCAGCGGTCGATCTGGACCGGAGTGACCATCGCGTGCCGACGCCCCGACCAGACGGTGTCGAACACCCGTGAATAGGGCATCCAGCCCGACGGCCGGGGGCGGACGTCGCCACGGGGGCCGAGCTGGACCGGCTCCTCGACCGTCCAGGCCTCGCCGTCGGTCATGACGATCTCGGGCGCGAAGGTCAGCTTCGCAAGGCTCGCGGCCAAGCGCGGCAGCGGACCGATGCCGGTGGCCAGGACCTCGCCTCCGCCCCGCCACGCCTCGGCGGCGGCCACGGTCACGAGTTCGGCGAGCGTCCAGTCGGTCAAGGTCATGGCGCTGACACTTCAGAACACGGGGAGGGGGAGGTCGCGGACGTGCGCGGCGCCGCCGGCGCGGGCGAGGTAGTCGGCCTCGCTGCCCGTCAGCCAAGCCTCGGCGTAGCGGCGCCAGCCGTCCTCCTCGCCGGCCGCCGCCGCGTACTGGCGCAGGTGTTCGGCGTCCCACCCGTAGTCGTCGTGCATCGCCGTCGGGTGCGCCCCCAGCGGCGCGGGGACGACCCCGGTGACCAGCGTCCGCTCGAACAGGTTGGTGCGGGCGGTGTCCGGGTGGGCCAGGTCCATGCGTTCGCAGACCGCTTCGGCGCTGACGTAGCAGGTGTCGGCAGCGCGCGCGAACAGCGCGTCGAAATAGGGGTCGGGGCCGTCGGTCTGGGTGTTGCCGAGCCAGTCGGCCCGGCTCACATGGAGCAACGCCGCGTCCAGCCGGATCGCCGGCATGGCGAGAAGGGTCTCCCCGTCCGCGTAGGGTGAGGCGACCGTCCGGAACTCGGGATTGAAGGCCAGCACGTCGGTGCCGAGCCCGACCCGGGTGGGCAGGAACGGCAGCCGGTGCGCTGCCGCCTGGAGACCGAGAAGGAGCAGCCCCTCGTCCAGCTCCTTCGCCTCCACCAGCCCCCGTTCGCGCGCATGACGGAAGAAGGGCTCGATCGGGATGAAGTCGAGGGAGACGAAGCCGTAGACCAGACGCCGGACCTTGCCCGCCGCGCACAGCATGCCAACCTCCGGCCCGCCGTAGCTGACCACCGTCAGGTCGGCGAGGTCGGACTTCAGGATCGCGCGGACGATGGCCATCGGCTTCCGCCGCGGACCCCAGCCGCCGATCCCGATGGTCATCCCGCTGCGCAGGCGGGCGACCACGCCGTCGAGTTCCATGGTCTTGTTCATGTCGCGCGCATCCGGTGGACGATGCGCCGACGATGCGTGGGACGGGCACGGCCAACATCGTCCGATGGGACTAGCCGGCGACCCGCGGGTTCCGCCGGCCGCCCGTAGTCCGGACAGACGATGCGAGGGCCGTCGGCGGCTGGGACGCTTTCCCAAAATCCCGACCAGTCGCCCTGTCTCGAGGACGACCGGCGGATGCCACGTCCACCGGGGAGGAAGCAATGAAGAAGCTGCTGTTGGTGCCGGCCGTGCTGGCCGCGATGATGGGGAGTGCCTGGGCGCAGGCGCCCGGCAAGCCGGTGAAGATCGGCATCCTGAACGACCAGAGCACGTCGTTCTCCGCCCTCGGCGGCACCGAGGTCGTGCGTGCGGTCGAACTCGCGATCAAGGACTACGGCGGCCGTGCGATCGGCCGGCCGATCGAGCTGGTCTCGGCCGACCACCAGAACAAGACCGACGTCGGCCTTGCCATCGCGCGCCAGTGGCTGGAGCGGGACGGCGTCGACGTGATCGTCGACATGGCCAATTCCGCCATCGCCCTGGGAGTGAACAAACTCCTCGGGGACAACAAGAAGATCGGCCTCTTCGTCTCCCCCCTGACCGACCGGCCGACCGAGGACGACTGCAACGGCTATGTCGTCGCCTGGGCGTACGACGCCTACTCCACCGTCGGGACGGCGGTGAAGGCCATGCTGGAGGGCGGCGCCCGCAGCTTCTTCATCATCTCGCCGGACTATGAGGCCGGAAAGGTGCAGGAGTCATGGGTCGAGCAGGCCGTGACCGAGGGCGGCGCCCGTGTGGTGGGCAAGGTGCGCGCCCCGCTTGGCACGACCGACTTCTCAGCCTTCATCCTCCAGGCTCAGGCGTCCGGCGCGCAGGCCATCCAGCTCAACGTGAACGGCCCCGATCTCGTGAACGCGCTGAAGCAGATACAGGAATTCGGCCTGATGGCCATGGGGCAGCAGGTCGGCGTCACCTTCCTCCACCAGTCCGACGCCCGCGCCATCGGTGCCGAGGCGCTGAAGGGCATCCGCTTCTCTGCCCCCTGGTTCTGGAACAAGGATCCGGCGTCGCGGAAGTTCGGCCAGACCATGATGGCCATGACCGGCAACGCCCCGGGCTGGGTGGCGGCGGGCAACTACTCCGCCGTCACCAACTACCTGAAGGCGGTCGACAAGGCCGGCACGGCCGATGCCGACGCCGTCCTGAAGACGATGCGCGATTCGAACATGGACGACTTCTTCGTCCAGAACGGCAAGCTTTTCCCCAACGGTCGCCTGGTTCACGACATGCACCTTCTGCGGGTGAAGGCACCGACCGACATCAAGGAGAAGGACGACTTCTTCGAGCTGGTCACGACGGTCCACGCCGAAAAGGCCTTCCGCCCGCTGAAGGACACCACCTGCAAGCTGGTCCAGAAGTGATCGGGCACCGGCGGGATGGCGCCCCGGCGGCGCCGCCCGCCCGGTCCGCAGCGTTCGGGCGAAAGGCGGGGACGTGACGTGCGGGGCTATCTCATCTTCGAGATCGAAATCACCGATCCCGCCGCCTGGGAGGAGTACCGGCGCGTCGCTGTTCCGGTGATGGCGGCCGGCGGCGGCCGCTTCGTGCTGACCAGCGCCTCGGTCGAGCCGCTGGAGGGCGGCTGGGCGCCGGCGACGATCTCCGTCGTGGAGTTCCCGACCTACGAGGCGGCGCGCGACTTCTACCGCTCGCCCACCTATCAGGCGACCGTTCCGCTGCGGCAGAAGGCGTCGCGCGGCCGGGGGATTCTCGTCGCCGCCGGTACGCCGCCCGGACGTTCCCCGCCGTGACCGAAGGCGACGACTGGATCGTCGAGGCGCGCGGGCTGGTCCGCCGCTTTGCGGGCTTCACGGCGGTGAACAAGGTGGATCTCCGCGTCCGCCGCCACACCATCCATGCCCTCATCGGACCGAACGGAGCCGGCAAGACGACCACCTTCAACCTGATCACCAAGTTCCTCGCCCCCAGCGAGGGGACGATCCTGTTCAACGGCACCGACATCACCCGCGAGAGCGCGGCCAGCGTGGCTCGGCGCGGGATCGTCCGCTCCTTCCAGATCTCGGCCACCTTCCCGCGAATGACCGTCGCCGAGAACGTGCGCATCGCCCTCCAGCGCCCCACCGGCCGCAGCTACTGGTTCTGGCGGAGCGAGCGGTCGCTGCGCCGGCTGGACGAGCGGGTGGACGAACTGCTGGCGGCCGTCGGCCTGTCCGACCAACGCGACCGGACGGCCGCCGGTCTGCCCTACGGGCGCAAGCGGGCACTGGAGTTCGCCACCACGCTCGCGCTCGATCCCGAGATGATGCTGCTGGACGAGCCGACCTCCGGCCTCGGCCTGGAGGACGTGGAGCGCATCTCCGCGCTGATCCGGTCGATCGCCGCCCAGCGAACGATCCTGATGGTGGAGCACAACCTCTCCGTCGTCTCGCGCCTCGCTGACACGATCACGGTGCTGGCGCGCGGCCAGGTGCTGGCCGAGGGACCATATTCCGAGATCTCCCGCGACCCCCGCGTGCTCGAGGCCTACATCGGATCGCCCGATGCCTGACCGTCCCCGACGCCACAGCCGGACCTGACCCGCCATGCTCGCGCTCCTCGGGGTCTCACCCGTCCTCCTGTCCGGCCAGCTGCTGATCGGCCTCATCAACGGCGTGTTCTACGCGATGATGAGCCTCGGCGTGGCGATCATCTTCGGCCTGCTGCGCATCGGCAACTTCGTGCACGGCGCCCAGTACATGCTGGGGGCCTTCGGCGCATGGGCGCTGTCGCAGCTGCCGACCCTGTTCCCGGGCCTCGGGCTGCCGTCGCTCGGTTACTGGTGGGCGCTGGCGCTGGTGCCGCTGGGCGTGGCCGCGGTTGGGGCCCTGACCGAGCGCATCTTCATCCGCCGGGTCTACGAGCTTGAGCACGCCTACGGCCTGTTGCTGACGGTCGGGCTGGCGATGGTGATCGAGGGGCTGTTCAACGTCCGCTTCGGCGCCGCCGGCCAGCAGTATGGCGTGCCGCCGGAGTTGCGCGGCGGGATCCCGCTCGGCTTCGTGTTCCTGCCCTATTACAGGGTCTGGGTGGTGGTCGCCGGCCTCACCGCCTGCCTCGCCACCTGGTACGTGATCGAGCGCACCAAGCTCGGCGCCTATCTCCGGGCCGCGACCGAGAACCCAGACCTGGTGCGAGCCTTCGGCATCAACGTCCCGCGGATGCTGATGCTGACCTACGCGTTCGGCGTCGGCCTCGCCGGCTTCGCCGGAGTGATGGCGGCACCGATCTATCAGGTCAGCCCGCAGATGGGACAGTCGATCATCGTCACCATCTTCGCGGTGGTGGTGATCGGCGGCATGGGTTCTATCTTCGGCTCGATCGTCAGCGGCGTGATGTTGGGGCTTATCGAGGGGCTGACCAAGGCGTTCTGGCCGCAGGCGTCGACCACGGTGATCTTCGTCGTCATGGCGCTCGTGCTGGTGCTGCGGCCGGCCGGCCTTTTCGGCAAGGACACGACGGTCAACCATGGGGCCGACATCTCCGCCGCTCGGCCGCACAGCGTGCTGGAGAACGGGCGCCTCTGGCTCGCCGTTCTGGCTGCCGTCGGGCTGGTCCTGCCGTTCCTGATGTATCCCGTCTTCGCCATGAAGATCCTGTGCTTCGCGCTCTACGCCAGCGCCTACAACCTGATCTTTGGCTACGTCGGATTGCTGGGTTTCGGGCACGCCGCCTTCTTCGGAGCCTCGGCCTACGTCGCCGCCCACACGGCCGCCGTGTGGGGCTGGCCGACCGAGATGGCGATCCTGGCCGGCGTCGCCATGTCGTCGGCGATCGGCGCGTTGTTCGGCTGGCTGGCGATCCGCCGCCAAGGCCTCTACTTCGCGATGATAACGCTGGCGCTGGCCCAGCTCGTGTACTTCTACGCGGTCCAGGCGCCATGGACGCATGGCGAGGACGGCATCCAGGGTGTGCCGCGTGGCTGGCTGTTCGGCACGATCGACCTGCGCCAGCCGCTGGCCATGTACTATTTCGTCCTAGCCGTTTTCCTGTGCGGCTTCGCCGTCATCTACCGCATCGTCCGCTCGCCCTTCGGGCAGGTGCTGAAGTCGATCCGCGAGAACGAACCGCGGGCAATCTCGCTCGGATACTCCACAAACCGGTTCAAGCTGATCGCCTTCATCCTGTCGGCCGGACTGTCCGGTCTGGCCGGCGGGACCAAGGCGATCGTGTTCCAGGTCGCCTCGCTCGCCGACGTCTACTTCATGACCTCGGCCGACGCGCTGCTGATGACGCTGATCGGCGGCGTCGGCACGCTCCTCGGCCCCATCGTCGGCGCCGTCGTGGTGGTGACGATGCAGAAGGAGCTCGCGATGCTCGGCTCCTGGGTGGTGGTGGTGCAGGGAGCAGCGTTCGTCCTGTGCGTGCTGTTCCTGCGCAAGGGCATCGTCGGAACGCTGGAGGAGCGGCTGGCCGCCCGGGCCGAGCGCGCCCGCAACGCCGGCTCCGCCGCCAAAGGGCAGAGGGTGACGCCGTGACACGACCAGCCGCGGTCGTCGTCGGTGCCGGCCCAGGCCTCGGGCGGGCCCTCGTCCGACGTTTCGCCCGGGAGGGGATGGCGGTCGGCTTCGTCGCCCGCCGCGCCGATGCCGTGGCCGCTCTGCGCGCCGGGTTCGACGCCGAGCGGCTGTCGACACTGGGGATCGTCGCCGACGCGGCCGTGCCGGCCACCCTCGACCGGGCCTTCGCGGCGTTGGCCGAGGCCCATGGCGAACCGGAACTCCTCGTCTACAACGCCGCGGTGATCGAGCCCTCGCGCTTCGTCACCCGATCGGGCATCGGGACCGCGCGCTACGCCGACGCGCCGGGCTGGGCCGCTCGCGGCGAGCCGGTGGACTTCGACGCGTTGGTCGAGGGCTTCAAGGCGAACGTGGCCGGCGCGCTGCACACCGCGCGCCTCGTCGCGCCCGGCATGGTCCACCGCGGCCGTGGCACCGTCCTGCTGACGGGCGGCGTGCTCGCCTTCCGCCCCTGGATCGAGTGGGGGGCGGTGTCTCTGGGCAAGGCGGCGCTGCGCAGCCTCGGCCATTCCCTCTTCCTCGAGTTGCAGCCGCTGGGCGTGCAGGTGTCGGTGGTCGCCATCCACGGCACGATGGCGAAGGGTACGCCCTACGACCAAGACCGTGTCGCCGACGCCTACGTCGCCCTGCATCGCCGCCCGGCGTCCGACTGGGCGCCCGACTTCCACTTCAAGGCCGCCGAGGACGACGGCCGGGATCCGGACGCACGATGACCCCGACCGATACGATCGACCTGACCGGACGCCGCGCACTGGTGACCGGCGGCGCCAGCGGCATCGGCGAGGAGGTGGCGCGCCTGCTCGTCGCCCTCGGCGCGCGGGTGGCGATCGCCAACCGCACCGGCCCGTCGATCGAGGCCGCGATGGCGCGCACCGGCGCCCACCACGCGATCGTCGGCGACGTGACGATCGAGGCCGACGCCGAGCGCATGGCAGCGGAGACGGCCGGCGCCTTCGGTGGGCTCGACCTGCTCGTCAACTCGGCCGGGATCGGGGACGACCTCGTGCCGCTGCACGAACAGTCGGCGCAACGCTGGAAGGAGGTGACCGACGTCAACCTCTGGGGCACCTACCTCGTCTGCCGGGCGGCCGGACGGATCATGCTGGAGGCCCGGCGCGGGTCGGTCGTCAACATCTCCTCTACCGTCGGGATCGGGGCTTTCCCGGGCCGCTCCGCCTATGGCGCGGCGAAGGCGGGGGTGATCCATCTGACGCGGACGCTGGGCGTCGAATGGGGTCCGTCGGGGGTGCGGGTCAACGCCGTCGCCCCCTCCTACACCCTGACGCCCATGGTGACCGAACGGCTGGAGCGCGGCCTGTTCGACCCCGCGGCGCTGGAGCGGCGCACGCCGCTCGGGCGCATGGCCCGGCCGGTGGAGATCGCCCGCGCGGTCGCCTTCCTGTCGTCCGACTGGGCGTCCTACGTCACCGCGACGGTGCTGCCCGTGGACGGCGGCTGGACGGCCTTCGGCGCGGCCGGCGATGTCGGCGCCATCAGGACCGGCGGAAACGACCGAGATCGCCACGGGTGATCGCGGCCACCAGTTCCCGCTTGCGGATCTTGGCCGCCTCGATCGGCATCTCGTCCACGAACGCCACCCGGCGTGGCGCCTTGTAGGCGGCCAGTTGCCCGCGGCACCACTGACGGATCTCCTCCTCGGTGTCGGTCGCGCCCGGCGCGCGCACGACCACCGCTACCGGGATCTCCCCCTTCTCCGCGTCCGGCACGCCGACGACGGCGCACATGGCGACCGCCGGGTGCCGGTAAAGCACCGTCTCGACCTCCAGCGGATAGATGTTGTGGCCACCGGTCAGGATCACGTCCTTGATCCGGTCGATGATGAACAGGAACCCGTCCTGGTCGACGTAGCCAACGTCGCCCGAACGCCAGCCCAGCGGGCCGAAGGCCGCCGCCGTCGCCTCGGGGTCTCCGTCGTAGCCGATGGCCACGCAGTCGCCGCCGATCACCACTTCTCCCGTCTCGCCGGGCGGCAGCATCGCGCCGGTCGCCGGGTCGACGATGGCGATGCGTGACGAGCCGACAGGCAACCCCGCGGAGCCCGGGCGCCGGATACCGGCCGTCGGCTCCATCACCGCCTGGCCGCAGACCTCGGTCGCGCCGTAGACCTGGGACACGCGCACGCCCGACATCGCCTCGAACCGGGCGACGACGGGCTGCGGCACCGGCGATCCGCCGGTCGTACAGACCCTCAGCGACGACAGGTCGTGGCGCGCCGGGTCGTGCTCGTTGACCATGTAGACGTACATCGTCGGCGTGCCGCCGAAGTATGTCGCGCGGTGGCGCCCGATGTCCGCCAGCACGCGCTGGGTATCCCAGCGCTCGTGCAGCACCATCGTGCCGCCGGTGTACATGCACAGGTTCAGGTTCACCACCAGCCCGTAGTTGGTGAACAGCGGCACCGCGCAAAGGTACGTCTCGGACGCATAACGGGTGCGGTGGGCGACCATCATGTCGCGCAGGGACGAGCACTGGGCGAAGTGGCTCTGCGCCGTCCCCTTGGGCGTTCCGGTGGTGCCGGAGGTGAAGAAGATGGCGGCCACGTCGGACGGATCGACGTCGGCGTCGGCGAAGGCGTCGGGGGCGGTGGCGCAGGAGGCTTCGAGGTCGACCGCGCCCCGGGCCGGTCCGCCGGCGACGAGGCAGGTGCGCAGCGGCGCGAACTCCCCCCGGATCTCGGCGAAGTAGGGCCAGGTCCCGGCATCGGCCACGAGCGCCGCCATCCGGGCCTTGGCGACCAGGTGGCGCAGCTCGGCGTGGCGCAGCATGGCGCTCACGGGGACAGGGACCGCGCCCAGCCGGGTGCACGCCCAGAAGGCCACGGCCATCAGCGGCGTCGAGGGCAGGTAGAGCCCGACCCGGTCGCCGCGGCGCACGCCCTCGGCCGCCATCACGTTCGCCAGCCGTGCCGTGCGGGCGGCGAAGTCGCGGTAGGTCACCGTCTCGCCGCCGGCGACGAGGTAGGGCCGGTCGGGCACAAGGCGGACGTTGCGGGCGAGCATGCGGCTCAGTGTTTCCATCGGCGTCGCCCGTGCGTCAGGAGATGAGGATACCGCCGTCCACCGGCAGCTTCTGGCCGGTGGTCCGCCGGGATTCGTCGGACGCCAGGAACAGCGCCGCGTTCGCCACGTCGATCGGGTCGGCGATACCCAGCAGGTAGGCGTCCCATTGCGCCTTGAGGTGCGGCTCCCGCTCGAAGAAGCCCAGCACCCGGTCGGTGCCAACGGCACCCGGCACCAGCACGTTGACGCGGATCCGGTCCTTCGCGAACTCGACAGCCATCGACCGGGTCAGCGCGACGATGCCGCCCTTCGCCGCCGTATAGGCGTCGCGGTTGGGGATGCCCATCTCGGCGACGATCGATGCGGTGTTGACGATCGACCCGCCGCCCGACCGCTGCATGATCGGGATGGCGGACCGGCAACAGAGCCAGGTGCCGAACAGGTCGAGGCGGATGCAGCGCCAGAACTCCTCGAACGGGGCCACGGTCACCGGCCCGTCGGCGGCGGAGGAGCCACCCGCGTTGTTCACGAGCACATCGAGGCGGCCGAACGCCGCCTCAACCTCGGCGAAGACGGCGGCGACGCTCTCCGGGTCGGTGACGTCGGTGGCAAGGAACCGCGCCTGCCCGCCGGCGGCCGCGATCCCGGCGGCGACGGCCTCGCCGCGGTCCCGGCGCCTGGCGGCGATCACCACCCGCGCGCCCTCGGCTGCGAACAGCCGCGCGGTCGCCTCCCCGATTCCTCCGGAGGCGCCGGTCACGATCGCAACCTTGCCGGCCAGCCGTCCCATCGTCGCCCCCGTCGAGCCTGCCGGACGTCCGCGTCCAGGCACCGTGCGGCACCCCCGTTGTCTAGCCCGCCGATGGTCCGGGAAGATCGTCCGATCGGACGATGTGAGTGGGACAGGGCCTGACACACTCGCGCCATCGCACGAACAAGGAGGCTGCAATGCCGCGGGACTTGGGTGGAAGCGTTTTCGGCCGCCGGATGGCGATCGCGCTGGGCGTGACATCGGCGCTCGCCGTCTTCGCCGGAGCCGGCGCGTCCCGGGCGCAGGATACGATAAAGATCGGCGGCATGACCTCGATGACCGGTGCGGGCAGCGCCATCGGCAGGGTCGCCGACCTCGGCTGGAGGCTCGCCATCGAGGACATCAACGCCGCAGGCGGGATCATGGGCAGGCGGGTGCAGTTCGTGCTGGCCGACACCCAGACCGACCCCACCCACGCCGTCGGCGAGGCCCGTCGCCTCGTCCAGAACGAGCGCATCCACGCTATGGTCGGCCCGGTCACCAGCCAGGAGGTGATCCCGGTCACCACCATTACGACCGCGGCCAAGATCGCCCAGGTCACCACCGCCGCCTCCTCCGACCTAACGCCGTCCTTCGCGCCCTATCACTTCTCGAACTCTCCGACCGGCCTCAACCAGATGATCGCCAACATCAGCTATGCGCTGGACGTCCTGAAGCTGCGCAGGATCGCGATCATCAGCGACAACGGGGGCATGTCGAAGGCGGCCGCCAGCGAGATCGTCGCCTACCTGCGGGAGAAGGGCGTCACGCCGACCGGCGTGCAGGAGTTCGGCTTCCGCTCCGAGGACATGACGCCACAGCTCTTCTCGCTGCGTTCGGGCGGCGCGGAGGTCATCCTCCTGATCAACTCGCTGGTCGACGATGCGCGGACCGTGCTGAAGAACCGGGACGAGATCGGCTGGCGGGTGCCGGTGCTCGCCAACCTGACCCTCACCAACTTCTCGGTCGGCATCGCCGCCCGCCTGGGCAAGGAGGCTTTCGAAGGCGTCAACAGCGTGCAGTTCCGCGGCATGACCTTCTGCCCGGGCGATCCCGTCGGAACCTCGGACTTCGCGAAGTTCGACGCCCGCGCCAAGGCTGCCGTGCCCGACTTGGAGAGGCTGGGCGGCAGCTCGGCGCTGGCGCCCTACTACGTCCAGCCCTTCGTCCTGAAGGCCGCGATCGAGGGGGCGCGGTCGCTGGACGGCGACAAGATCGCCGCCTGGATCGAGGCGAACGCGCCGAACATGCAGAACATGCTCGGTACCTTCGAGGCGAGCGACAAGACCCACTTCCTGCCCTCGGCCAGCGCCATGGTGGTGGTGAAGAACGCCTTTGCCCCGCGCAGCGACGGGCTGGTGGAACGGGTGCAGTGCAACTGATCTGACCGGGAGGTCGAGGATCGGCGCGGGCCGGGCTCAAAGCCCGGCCCGACGCGCGTCACTCCAGCGTATCGAGCATCGTCCGGTCATAGGCCGCAGGCGGACCGAGGGTCGGGTCGCGCAGCTTCCGCACCCAGAGCGGATCTGCCAGGAGCGCACGTCCGACGGCCAGCAGATCGAACTCTCCCCGGGCCAGGGGCTCAAGGACCGGGTCGAGGCTCGCCGGCGCGGCGTCGTTCAGACCCGCCCGGTCGAGCCCGGCCCCACCGACCGCTATCGTCGGGAGGCCGGAGATCCGGCGCGCCCAGCCTGCCAGCGTGGCGTCGCCGTGCCCCGGGAACGCCGGTTCCCAAAGCCGGCGGGTCGAACAGTGGAGGAGCGTCACCCCCGCCTCGGTCAGCGGCTCCAGAACCTCGGCCAGTTCCGCCGGCGTGTCGGCGATGCGGGCGCGATAGTCCTGCTGCTTCCACTGGGAAAAGCGGAAGGAGACCGGAAAGTCCGGGTCGGTCGCCGCCCGGATCGCCCGCACCAAATCGCAGGCGAACCGGGTGCGGCCACGCAGGTCGCCGCCACGGCGGTCGGTGCGGCGGTTCGTCGCCGCCCACAGGAAGGCGTCGATCAGATAGCCATGCGCGCCGTGGATCTCGACACCGTCGAACCCCAGCCGTCGCGCCAATGCCGCCGCCCGTGCAAAGGCGTCGACCACGTCGGCGATCTCGCCGTCGGTCATCGCCCGCACTGTCTCGCCCGATCCGGACAGCGGCCCGCCGGTCGCCGACGGCCCGAAACCCGGCACCGCGGGATCGGGCGGCAGGCCCGCCCGGCGGAAGCTGCCGGTATGCCAGAGCTGGGGAAAGACGCGACCGCCGGCTGCATGCACCGCATCGACCACCGCCGCCCAGCCGGCCGCCGCGTCCTCATCGAGCCAGGGCACGCCGGCGTATGCGGCGGCCGAGGGGTGCGGGACGTAAGTGCCCTCGGTCAGGATCAGCCCGACACCCGCCGCCGCCCGCCGGCCGTAATAGTTGGCCACCGCCGCGTGCGGGCGGCCATCCGGGCAGAAGTAACGCGACATGGGCGCCATCACGATCCGGTTCGGAAGGGTCAGCGGGCCGATCCGGAGGGGCTCGAACAGGCGGTCGAGGCGCGGGTCAGCGGACACGGACGGAACCGACCTCGTTGCCGCGCCGCATGGTCTCGATGAACCGCTCCAGGGGCGCCGGGTCGGCTACGGCCGGGCTGTCCTCGGGTGCCGTGGCCCAGAAGGTCGCCCAGCTGGGGAACAGGTCGTGAAACCCGCCCTCGTAGGGCTCCCGTCCCGGCCAGCGCATCTTGCGCGACCCGATCGGCGGCCGGTTCAGGTCCGTCGCGTACCAATAGAGCGGCTGACGCCGGCGGAAATACCAGCGCCCACCGATCCGCTCGTAGCGATCGAAGTACATCATCTGCATGATGACCCAGTCGGGACCGGACTCGTGCTCATTCTTCGAATAGACGATGCCCACCGCACGGTCGGCGTCATCGAACTCGACGATCTGGGTCCCGACGTGGTGCGAGGTGCCGGTGAACTGGCGGCGCATGGTGTCCGACAGCCAGGCCTTGAGCGCCGACCGCCCTGTCCGGCCGCCGCCAGCCGCCACGTCCTCGGGGAACAGGTTCGCCATCGCGTCCATGTCCCGCATGTCGAGTGCGAGCGCGTACTTCGACGCCAGTTGCCGGATCTCGTCGCGGGATTCCAGGCGGTCGAGGCGGGCCAGGATGGCGGCCATGGCGTCGTCGGACACGGAAACGTCTCTCCCTCGGCCGGTCGGGTCAGCGATTCCCGAGGGTGGGCGTGATCGCGCGGCCGATCATCGTCCAGATCGAGTATGCGCGGGCGTGCCGCACGGCGGATGCTGGGGTCCGGGTGGTCGCGGCGAGGGGGGTGTCGGTGCGCAGGTTCGCGGGCAAGGTCGTCCTCGTCACCGGGGCGGCGTCCGGCATCGGCCGGGCCGTCGCCCTGCGGCTGGCGGGGGAGGGGGCACTGGCCCTAATCGCCGACCGGAACGCCGACGGCCTCGTGGCGACGGCGGCAGACATCGGCGCCGACGGCGGCGAGGCGCGCGCCCATCCCTTCGAAGCGGGGGTTCCCGGCGATGGCGCACGGTTGGTGGCCGACGCGGTGCGCGACGCGGGGCGGCTCGACGCCCTCCTCAACGTCGCCGGCATCTATCGGCGCGCGCACTTCGCCAAGGTCGAGGCGGCGGAGTGGGATCTGATCCTGCGGGTGAACCTGACGGCCGTGTTCGAGACCTGCCAGGCGGCGCTGCCGCACCTGATCGCCGCCCGGGGGGCCGTCGTCAACACCGCGTCCACCGCCGGCGTGCGCGGCATCGCCTACGCCGCCCCCTATGCCTCGGCGAAGGCGGGGGTGATCGCGCTCACGAAGTCGCTGGCGGCCGAGGTGGCGCACCTCGGCGTGCGGGCCAACGTGGTCGCACCCGGCCGGGTGCGGACCGCGATCGCCGCCGGCCTCCCTGCACTGGAGGGCACGCGCCCCGAACTCGCCGTGCACCCGTCGAAGCTGCGCGGAATGGAGACGGGGGCCGACCCGGCGGACGTGGCGGGGGTCTATGCGTTCCTCGCCTCCTCCGACGCCGCCTACGTCTCCGGCACGGTCACCGTCGCGGACGGCGCGCACGGCGCGGGATGAGCCGGGTCGCACCTCACCAATACGGACGATGCCCGACCGCCAGGCGACCTGCCAGAACGAGCCTCGACATTTCGTCCGGCACGCCCCGATGACCGATCCGTCGCAGACCGACGAACAGCAGATGATCCGCGACGCGGTCGCCCGGTTCCTCGACCGCGCCGGTGGCCTCGCGCCCGCCCGGCGGATTGCCGACGTCGGCCCCGGCCGCGACATGGCGCTGTGGTCAGGGATGGTCGGCGAACTGGGGCTGTCCGGCATTGTCCTCCCCGCGGCTGAGGGCGGCCTCGGCCTCGGCATGACCGAACTGGTGCTGATCCAGGCCGAACTTGGCCGCCGGTTGGCGCCGGTGCCGTTCCTGTCGACGGTCGGGATCGCCGGCGCGGTGCTGTCCCACGCCTGCGACGGTCCCGCCCCCGCCCGACTGCGGGCGGCCATCGCCGCCGGGACCGCGATCCTGGCGGTCGCCGTGTCGGGGGACGGGGCCGACGATCCCTTCGCCGCCACCAGCGTCATCGGGCGGCCCGTTCCCGGCGGCTGGTCGATGACCGGCCGGACGGGTCCCGTGGTCGACCTCCCCGGCGCCGACGCGGTCCTCGTGCCGGCCTTGGTCGACGGCAGCCCGGCGCTGTTCGCGCTCACCACCGGGACGGGGCTGGTGGTGACGCCGCTCGACCCCGTCGACCGCACCCGCCCGGCAGGCCGCCTCGACCTCGACGATCACCGGGTCGACACGGGCGCGCGGCTCGACCCCGGCGGCGGCGCGGCCGAACTCCGGGCCGGCATGGAGTGCGCGATGGGTCGGGCCCGGCTCGCCCTGGCGGCCGAAGCGGCGGGCGCGGCCTTCGGCGCTTTCGACGCGACGCTCGCCTACATCGGCGAGCGGCGGCAGTTCGGACGCACGATCGCGTCCTTCCAGGCGGTCAAGCACCGGTTGGCCGACCTGTTCGTGCGCCTGCACACCGCCTGGTCGATGGTCCTGGGCGCGGCCGGGCAGGCGGATGGCGGTGCGGACCCGGCCCTTGCCGCGGCCGAGGCGCGGGCCGCCCACGCCGTCGCGTGCGAGGCGTTGCACGCCGCGGCCGCCGAAGCGATCCAGCTGCACGGTGGCGTCGGCATGACGTGGGAGTACGACCCGCATCTGTTCTTCAAGCGGGCCCTGGCCGTGCGTCACCACCTCGGGCGGCCGGAAACGGCGTTCGACGCGCTGGGCGCGGCGCTGCTCGCGGGGCCGCTCTCGGCGATGCCCGATGCGGACGACGGCGACCCCTTCCGGGTCGACGTCGCTGGCTGGATGCGTCGGCACCTCGCCGGCCGCTTCGCACCGCTGGTCGACCGTGGCGGGGCCGGAGACGGCGACGCCCTGCCCGACCTGCGCAAGGAATGGGAGCGCGCGCTGGCGGCCGGCGGATGGGTCGGCATCGGGCTGCCCCCGGCGGCCGGTGGGCGGGGGATGCCGGTGGCGCGGCAGGTCGTCTTCCACGAGGAATACGCCCGCGCCGGCGGTCCTGGCCGCATGGGCCACATCGGAGAGGGGCTGGTCGCCCCGACGCTGGTCGAGTTCGGCACCGCGGAGCAGAAGGCGCGCTTCCTGCCAGGCATCCTGGAGGGGCGGACCTTCTGGGCGCAGGGCTATTCCGAGCCCGGGGCCGGATCGGACCTGGCGGCGATCCGTACCCGGGCGCGCCGCGATCCGGCGAGCGGCGACTGGATCGTCGACGGCCACAAGATCTGGACCTCGCTCGCCCACGTCTCGGACTGGATCTTCGTCCTCGCCCGCGCTGTCGAAGGGTCGGTCGGGCGGCAGGGGCTGATCCTTCTGCTGATGCCGCTCGACCAGCCGGGGATCACCGTCAGACCCATCCGGCAGATCAACGGCGGGGCCGAGTTCAACGAGGTGTTCCTCGACGGCGCCCGCGCCGCGGCGGACGACGCGGTCGGTGCCCCGGGCGATGGCTGGGCCATCGCCACGCGGCTGCTGGCGTTCGAGCGCGGGATCTCCACCCTGGGCCAGCAGATGGGCTTCGCCCGCGAGCTCGACGCCGTGGTCCGCATCGCCCGCGACGAGGGCACGGGCGCCCGGCCGCACATACGCGAGCGGCTGGGACGCGCCTGGGCCGGGCTGCGCGCCATGCGGCACGGGGCGCGGCGGACGCTCGGCGCACAGGAGCGCGGGGCGGAAGGCGCGGAAGTGCTGGGCCACAAGTACGAGTGGTCCAACTGGCACCGGGCGCTGGGCGAACTCGCCATGGAGGCGATGGGGCCGGCGGCGACCGTCGCCGACACCGATCCGGTCCGTGCGAGGCTGCAGGCGATGCACCTCTTCAGCCGGGCCGAGACGATTTACGGCGGCACCAACGAGATCCAGCTGAACATCATCGCTGAGCAGGGGCTGCGCATGCCCCGCGAGCCACGCGGCGATCAGGGAGGGCGCGCATGAGCCGCGAGTTCGATAACCGCGTCGTGGTGGTCACGGGGGCGGCGCATGGCATCGGCCGCGCGATCGCGCTGGGCTTCGCCGCCGAGGGCGCCCGGCTGGCGGTCCTCGACCGGGACGGCGAGGCGTTGGCCGCCACCGCGGAGGCCATCAGCACCTTCGGGCGCGCAGCGCTCGCCGGGACGGCCGACCTGCTCGACGCGGCGCAGGTGGTCGACGCCTTCGCCCGCGTCGACCGCGACCTCGGCCCCGTCCACGTTCTGGTCAACAACGTCGGCCAGACGGCGCGGGAGAATTATTCGGAGTTCCACCTCGCCCGGACCGAGACGCTCGATTTCGTGATCGACGTCTCGCTGCGGACCACGCTCCACTGCTCCCGGCAGGTCGTGCCCGGCATGCGTGACCGGGGGGAGGGGAAGATCGTGTCGATCTCGTCCGACAGTGCGTTCAACGGCGACATCGGAACGGTGGACTACGCGGCGGCGAAGTCCGGCGTGCTGGGATTCACCCGTGCCCTGGCCCGCGAACTGGGACCCTTCGGGGTGAACGTGAACGCGGTCTGCCCCGGCCCCACCAATACCCGTGCCATGCGACGGATCCCGAAGGACGCCTACGAACGGGCGAAGGCGATGGTGCCGCTGGGCGCGCTGTGCGAGCCGGACGACATCGCCCATGCGGTCATCTTCCTGGCGAGCGAGAAGGCCCGCTTCATCACCGGCCAGACGCTGCTGGTCAACGGCGGGCGGGTGTTCCATTGACGGCCAGGCTGGACACCGAACTCACCCGACGGTTGGGGTGTCGCTGGCCCGTGGTGCAGACGGCGATGGGCTGGGTGGCCGACGCCCGGCTGGTCGCCGCCACGACGAAGGCCGGCGGCTTTGGCTTCCTCGCCGGCGCCTCCATCCCGCCCGGCCGGGTCGAGGCGGAGATCCTCGCCGTCAAGGCGGCGACCGACGGCCCCTTCGGCGTCAACTTCCACATGTTCCAGCCGAACGCCTCCGAGGTGATCGAGGCGGTGCTGCGCCAGCGCGTCCGCGCCGTCAGCTACGGCCGCGGACCCGACGCGTCCACCATACGCCGGTTCAAGGACGCCGGCATCGTCTGCATGCCGACTGTGGGGGCGGTGAAGCACGCGGTGAAGGCCGTGGAGTTGGGCGCCGACTTGGTCACGGTGCAGGGGGGCGAGGGCGGCGGGCACACCGGTGCCGTGCCGACCACGCTGCTGCTGCCGCAGGTGCTGGACGCCGTCACGGTGCCGGTGGTGGCCGCCGGCGGCTTCTACGACGGCCGCGGCCTTGCCGCCGCGCTCGCCTGGGGTGCCGTCGGCGTCGCCATGGGCACCCGTTTCCTGATGACGACCGAGAGCCCGGTCGCGCCGCGGACCCTCGAATGCTACCTCGCCGCTCGCGACCCGACGCTGATCCGCGTGACCACCGCCGTCGACGGCCTGCCCCAACGGTTCGTCGAGAACGCCGAGATCCGGCGGCTGGAGGGCCTGGGCGCCGTCGCGCGGCTTGCCGCGAGCGTCCGCCACGCGCTCGTCTGGGGCCGCGGGGCCGGGCTGACCACCCGCCAGATGGCGGCGCTGGCCTGGCGGTCGATGACCGCCGACGGCTCCGGCTTCGCCGCCACGGTCATGGCGCCGAACCTGCCGCGGCTAGTCGAGCGCGGGCTGGTCGACGGCGACGTGGAGGGCGGGCTGATGCCGTCGGGCCAGGTCGCCGCCCTGATCGACCGGCTAGAGAGCGTCGAGACCCTGGTCGCCCGCATCGTCGCGGAGGCCGGCGCGCGCCTGGACGCCGTCGCCGGCCGCACCGTCCCCGCCACCCCCGCCGAGGCCCCCCGATGACGCCGCCCTTCACCGTCGCCGTCGCCGACCACGTCGCCGAACTCGTCATCGACCGGCCTCCGGTCAACGCGCTCGACACTCGCGGCTGGTTCGCCTTGGCGAAGGCGGTCGAGGCGCTGCACGCCGACGACGACGTGCGCGCGATCGTGATCCGGGCGGAGGGGCGCGGCTTCTGCGCGGGCGTCGACATAAAGGAACTCCAGGCCCACCCGGACCGCATCCTCGACGCCAACGCGGGGAACCTCGCCACCTTCCGCTCGATCCACCGGGGGCGGGCGCCGGTGATCGCGGCGGCGCACGGCTTCGTGCTGGGCGGCGGCATCGGGATCTGCGGATCGGCCGACGTGGTGTTCCTGTCCGACTGCGCCACGCTGGGCGTCCCGGAGGTCGACCGCGGCGCGCTCGGCGCCGGGGCGCACCTGCAGCGTCTGCTGCCGCTCCAGCTGGTCCGCCGCATGTACTTTACCGGCGAGACGGTCGGCGCGGCCGAGGCGGCCCGCCACGGCGGGATCGAGGCCGTGGTCCAGCGCGCCGGCCTGCGCGAGGCGGCGCTCGCCCTCGCCAGAAAGATCGCGGCCAAGAGCCCGGCCATGATCGCGCTGGCCAAGGAAGCGCTGAACGGCGTCGAGCCGGCCGACCTGGAGGCCCAGTACCGGTGGGAGCAGGGCTTCACCGCCCAGGCCTACCTGACGGCCGACAGCCAGAAGGCGCGCGACGCCTTCGTCGCCGGCGGGCGTCCGGCCGACTTCTCGCGGAAGGACTGAACGGCGATGGCGGACGCCCCCGACTACGTGCCCGGCCACGGGCTCCTGAAGGGCCGGTCGGTCCTGATCACGGCCGCCGCCGGCAAGGGCATCGGCTTCGCCACGGCGCGCCGGGCGCTGGAGGAGGGGTGCCGGGCGCTCGTGGTGTCCGACGTCCACGAGCGCCGCCTGGGCGAGGCGGTGGCGGCGCTGCGGGCGCTGGCGCCGGGAACCCCGGTCACCGGCCGCTTGTGCGACGTGCGGGCGGAGGCGGAGGTGCAGGCCCTGGTCGACGGGGCGGAGGCGGACCTCGGTGGGATCGACGTGCTCGTCAACAACGCCGGCCTGGGCGGGCTGAAGCCGGTCGTGGAGATGACCGACGCCGAATGGTCGACCGTGCTCGACGTCACGTTGAACGGCACATTCCGCATGACCCGCGCGGCCCTGCGGCGGATGATCCCGCGCGGGCACGGCGCCATCGTGAATAACGCGTCGGTCCTCGGTTGGCGGGCGCAGAAGGGCCAGGCCCACTACGCCGCGGCGAAGGCCGGGGTGATGGCGCTGACCCGCTGCGCGGGGCTCGAGGCGGCCGAGCACGGCATCCGCGTCAACGCCGTCTCCCCCTCCATCGCCATGCACGAGCACCTGAAGAAGTCCGCTCCCGAGGACGTCCTGAGGGAACTGTCGTCCCGCGAGGCGTTCGGCCGGGCGGCCGAGGTGTGGGAGGTCGCCAACGTCATCATGTTCCTGGCCAGCGACTACGCCTCCTACCTCGTGGGCGAGGTCCTGTCCGTGTCCAGCCAGCATCCGTGAACAGGACGCCATGATCTTCACCTTCCGCTCGGCCGAGGAGGCGGTGGCCGCCATCGGCCGGACCCTCGGCCCGTCCGACTGGATGGAGGTCGAACAGGACCGCATCGACCTGTTCGCCCGGGCGACGGGCGACTTCCAGTGGCTGCACGTGGACCCGGCGCGGGCGCGCGCGGGGCCGTTCGGCCGGACCATCGCCCACGGGTTCCTCACCCTGTCGCTGGTGAACCGGTTCCTGCCGGACCTCTTCATGCCCACGAACCTGGACTGGGGCGTGAACTACGGGCTCGACCGCGTCCGCTTCCCCGCCCCGGTCCCCGTGGGGTCCCGGATCCGGGTGACGGGCGTGCTGATGGAGGCGCGGCCCGTCGGCCCGCGGACCGTGCAGACGCTGATTCGCATGACGGTGGAGATCGAGGGCGGCGACAAGCCGGCCTGCGTCGCCGACACCCTCCAGCGCTACGCCTTCCTGCCGGACCCCGCATGACCGGCGACGCCTCGCGCACGGCCGTCGTGATCGGCGGAAGCGGCGGCATCGGCGCGGAGATCTGCCGCGTGCTGGCGCGCGACGGCTGGGACGTCGCGCTGACCTTTCTGCGCAACGCCGACCGCGCCGCGGCGGCGCTGGCGGCGGTGCGGGCCGAGGGGCGCCGGGGCTCGGCCCGCGCGCTCGACGTGTCGGACACCGGGGCGACCGTCGCCGCGTTCGAGGCGGTCGCGGCGGAGCACGACGGGATCGCCACGATCGTCTACGCGGCCGGACCGCTGGTGCCGCAGATCCACCTGAGCCGGATCGAGCCGGAACGGATGAAAGCGCACCTCCTGCAGGACGCCTTCGGCTTCTTCAACGTCGTCCACGCCGGCCTGCCCCACTTGCGCCGATCGCGCGGCAGCCTGGTCGCCTGCCAGAGTGCCGCCCAGTACCGCTACGCCCCAGCGGACGGGCTGTCGGTCGTACCCAAGGCCGCGGTCGGCGCCATCATGGCCGGGGTCGCGAAGGAGGAGGGCCGGCACGGCGTGCGCGCCAACGGCGTGGCCATCGGCCTGATCGAGGCCGGCCAGCACCACGAACTCCAGCGCCTGGGCCAGATCGACGCTGCCTACCTGGCGGCAGCCGCCCGCGCGACCCCCCTGCGTCGGCTGGGTCGCCCGGCCGACGTGGCCGAGGCCGTCGCCTTCCTGGTATCGGACGAGCGGGCGGGGTTCGTGACCGGGCAGGTGATCCGGGTCGACGGCGGCTATGGGGTGTGAACGGTCTGCGGGGCGCTTAGTCCCCTTGGACGATGCCCCCACGGCCTGCAGGGCCTGAAGTGGTCGTGCAGTCCCGTCCGAACGGAGCCCGTGCCGAGATGCGCGAAGCCGTCATCGTTTCCGTCGCCCGCACGCCCATCGGCAAGGCCTACCGGGGCGCCTTCAACGACACCGAGGCGCCGACCCTGTCCGGCCATGTGGCCGCCGCGGCGCTGGCGCGCAGCGGACTCGACCCGGCGCGGGTGGGCGACGTGGTGATGGGCTGCGCCGCCCAGCAGGGCACACAGGGCTACAACATCGGGCGGCTGACGGCCGCTGCAGCCGGGCTACCGGCCACCGTGCCGGGCATGACCGTCGACCGCATGTGCGCCTCCGGGCTGATGGCGATCGCCATCGCCGCGCGGACGATCGCGCACGACGGGGTGGAGGTGGCCGTGGCGGGCGGCGTCGAATCCATCAGCCTCACCCAGAACCGGCACAAGAACGCCCACCGTGCCCAGTCGCAGGCGGCGCTGGCGCATATGCCGTACATGTACATGCCGATGATCGAGACGGCGGAGATCGTCGCCGAGCGCTACGGCATCGACCGCGAGGCGCAGGACGCCTTCGCGCTGCAGAGTCAGACCCGGACCGCTGCAGCCAATGCCGCCGGCCGCTTCGCCGAGGAGCTGGCGCCCCTGCCCTCGCGCATGGAGACCAAGGACAAGGCGACCGGCGAGACGACCCATGTCGACGTGCTGCTCGACCGCGACGAGGGGTTCCGCGGCGGCACGACGATCGAGCAGCTGCGCGCCCTTGCGCCTGTCCACGCCGGCGGCGCGGTCGTGCAGGCGGGCCGGCACGTCACCGCCGGCAACGCATCGCAGCTTTCGGATGGGGCCGCGGCGCTGGTGCTGGTCGATGCCCGCATGGCCGAGCGCGAGGGGCTGCGCCCGCTCGGTACGCTGCGCGGGGTGGCCGTCGCCGGCTGCGCGCCCGAGGAGATGGGGATCGGCCCCATCTTTGCCGTGCCGAAGTTGCTGGCGAACCACGGGCTGGCGATCGACGACATCGGACTTTGGGAGCTGAACGAGGCCTTCGCCAGCCAGGCGCTCCACTGCCGCGACCGGCTGGGCATCCCGAACGACCGGCTGAACGTAGACGGGGGCGCCATAGCGGTGGGCCATCCGTTCGGGATGACCGGGGCGCGGCTCGCCGGCCACCTGCTGATCGAGGGGCGGCGGCGCGGCGTACGATTCGGGGTGGTGACCATGTGCGTGGGTGGCGGCATGGGCGCGGCCGGCCTGTTCGAGATCTTCCCCGCCTGACCCGACCGACGGGTCCGCCCGTGCTGATCTGCTCCTCCCACACGATCTCTGGCGTGATGCCGGGTGCGCCGGAGGTGACGCGCCACGGCTTCGAAGAGCGCGTGAACGCCTGCGCCGAGGCCGGGTTCGACGGGATGTGCCTGCACGTTCGCGACCATGCGAAGTGGCGAGCCGAGGGACGCGACGACGCGTGGATGCGCGCGGTGCTGGACCGGCACGCGATGGCGGTTCCGGCGGTGGAGTTCCTGGCCGACTGGCACGACGGGACGGACGACGCGGACCAGACGCTGGCCGCCGCTCTGGCGGCCGCACGATGCTTCGGCGCGGACGTGCTGAACGTCGGCGCCGACATCGCCGGGCGGGGCGTGCCGCCGCGCGACCTCGCCCGCCCCTTCGTCCGGCTGTGCGAACGGGCGGCGGACGCCGGGGTGCGGATCGCACTCGAGGTGCTTGCCTGGGGTTCGGTGTCGGACCTCGACGCCGCGACGGTGCTGCTCGACGCCGCGCACGGTACGGCGGGGTCGGGGCGACCGGGGCTGGTGGTCGACTGCTGGCATGTGTTCCGTGGCGGCCGCATCGGCCTCGACGACCTCCGCCGGCTCGATCCGGCGCTGATTCTCGGCGTCCAGTTGAACGACGCGCCGGCGGGGGTCGCCGGCCCGCCGCCCGTCGACACGATGCGGCGCCATTTCTGCGGGCACGGGACGTTCGACATCACCGGCTTCCTGCGCGCGGTGCGGGGCGCCCTGCCCGCCGCGCCGGTGGCGGTGGAGGTGATCGCACCCGAGGTCGCCGCGCTGCCGCTCGACGTCGCCGCGCGCCGGGCGGCGACGTCCGCGCGCACCGCGCTGGCCTCGGCAGGGCTGGCGGACGCCGTTGCGGGCACGGGCGGAAGGCCCGGCGCCCGGTAGTCCGGATGAACGATGCCGCCGACCCGGCGCCGGACGAAGGTCGGTGGGCGCCGGAGCCAGCGGCGCCCAAACGCCGCGGGAGACGGACATGCTAAGCGAGATCGTCGTCATCGTCCTCCGAGGCGTCGCCATCGGGTCGCTGTTCGCGATCATCGCCATGAGCTTCAACATCGTCCACAACGCGACCGGCATCTTCAACTTCGCCCAAGGCAACATCTTCATTCTGGGCGGCTTCGGCGCCTTCCTGCTGGCCGACCAGGTGCCGCTGGTAACGTGGCTTCCCATGCTAGTGGTGACGGCTCTGGCGATCGGCGCACTGGTCGCGGTGCAGGGCTGGGTGACGCTGCTGCCGCTACGCTCGTCGGTCGAGCAGGACAGCTGGCTCATCTCCACCGTGTCGGTCTCGGTGATGATCGGAGCGACACTGCTCCTGATCTACGGCCCCTTCGCCAACACGGTCGCCGGTCCGCTGCCCAGCTGGCGGGTCCTGGGCGTGCGGACGCCGGGCGCATTCTTCCTGGCGATCTTCGCCATGTTCACGTGGTACTTCGCGTTGCGCTGGTTCCTCGGGCGAACTTTCACCGGGCTCGCGATCAGCGCGCTGTCCCAGGACTTCGACGCCGCACGTGCGGCCGGGCTCTCGGTGCGGCGGCTCCAGTTGCTCGCCTTCGCGATCAGCGGCATGGTCGCCGGGTCGGTCGGCTTCATGGTGGCGCCGATCATCTCGGTCAGCCCCGACAGCGGACTGCGCTACGTTCTGAACGGCTTCGTCGCGGCGGTCGTGGGCGGGATCGGCAACAACACCGGCACGCTGATCGGCGGCCCGCTGGTCGGGCTGATCGCCATGTTCACCGCTTACAAGATCGGGGGGGCGTACCAGGATCTCGCCTCCCTCCTGTTCCTCGTCGCCATCCTGATGTTCTGGCCGCAGGGGCTGTTCGGCCGGGCGTCGGCACGGAAGGTCTGAGCGGATGGTCGGCACCTCGATCCCCGCGGCGACGACCACGGCGGGCCGGGCGGCCGCCGCCCATGCCCCCTTCAGCTCCGACGGGGCGCAGTTCCGCATCGGCCTGGCGATCATCCTGGTCGTCGGCATAGCCCCGGGGCTGCTGGGCAACTCGTACTGGGAACACACCTTCCAGCTGGTCACGCTCTACTTCGCCGTCGCCATCCTGCAGAATTTCCTGTTCGTGGACGCCGGACAGAAGTCGTTCGGCCAGGGCGCCATCCTGGGGCTGGGCGCCTACGGCCTCGCCATCGTGTCGGGTGTGGGCGGCTGGCCGCTGTTCGTCGGGTTCCTCGCCGGGGTCGCGGCGGCGACGGCCGGAGGCCTGCTGTTCGCGCTGCCTGCCCTGCGCGTGCAGGGCTTTCACCTCGGTTTCGTGACGATGAGCGCGGCCATCGTCTTTCCGCAGCTGATGACCAACGCCGACTGGCTCACCCGCGGCATCAACGGCATCCGCGTTCCCACCCCGGCCCTGTCGACGCCGCTGGTCGGCCACCTCACGCCGATGTCTCTGGCGATAACGGCGCTTGCGATCGGCGCGCTGGTCTTCCATCGGCGGATCCGCGCGTCGCGCCTCGGGCGGCGGATGCGCATCGCCGCCGAGAGCGCGGAGGCGGCACGCTCGCTCGGCATCCGGCCCGGACTGATGCGCTGCGTCGCCTTCGTGCTGGCGTGCTTTGGCACCGGCGTCTGCGGTGCGGTCTACACGCCGGCGGTGGGGTTCATCACCCCGCAGGCGTTCATGATCGAGCTTTCGTTCGTCTTCTTCTTCGCGGTTGTCGTCGGCGGGCGGGGGCAACTGCTTGGGCCGATCGTCGGCATCCTGATCATCTACGTGCTGCCCAGCATCGTGCTCGTGCAACTGATCGAGTACCGGCTGCTGGTCTACGGCTTCCTGACGCTTTTGGTGGTGATCCTGTTCCCCGACGGGGTGGTGGGGTCGTTCGAGACCTGGCGCCGGCGGCACAGCCAGCGCGGCGGCGGCGAACGGGGATTCCAGCTCGCCGCCGTGACAGAGGCGGTGGGCCGCCTGCCGGCCCGTCCCACCGCGCCGTCTGTGATCGTGGTCCGCGGCGCGTCCAAGCGGTTCGGCCAGGTCGTCGCCCTCGACGGGGTCGACATGCAGGTCCGGCCCGGGGAGATCCACGGGCTGGTGGGCGCCAACGGGTCGGGCAAGACCAGCCTTCTCAACGTGCTGACTGGCCTCAGCCGCCTCGATTTTGGAACCTATGCCTTCCGTGGGCGCGACGTGACGCGCGCCCAGGCGGCGTCGATCGCCGACGCCGGGCTGGCGCGGACGTTCCAGACGCCGCGGGTGTTCCCGTCGCTGTCGGTTTGGGGAAACATCCAGGTCGGCCTCGATGCCCGTACCACTCCGCCGGGGCCCGAGATGGAGGCCCTGACCGAGCGTCTGCGCGCGGCGCACGCCGAGGACAGCCCCAACCTCCTGTCCCACGGCCAGCGCCGGCTGCTCGAGGTGGTGCGCGTCGTCATGAAGGACCCGTCGGTGGTGCTGTTCGACGAGCCGGCGGCCGGCCTGTCGCCTCAGGAGCGGACCGAGTTCGGCGCGCTGGTCCGCCTTCTCAGCCGCCGGCTGGGGCAGGCGGTGGTCCTGGTGGAGCACGACCTGGACCTCGTCTGGGGTATCGCCGACCGCATCACCGTGCTGGAGAGCGGGCGGGTCGTGGCCTCGGGCGCGCCGGCCGACCTCGCCCGCGATCCGGCGGTCCAGCACCTCTTCGTCGGGGGCGCGCATGCTTGAGGTCACCGACCTCGTCGCCGGCTACGGCGACATCCCGGTCTTGCGCGGGGTGTCGCTGCGCGTGGACCCCGGCGAGATCCTGCTGATCGGCGGAGAGAACGGGGCCGGCAAGTCGACGCTGATGCGCGCCATCGCCGGCTTCAACAGGCCGACCGGCGGGCGCGTGATGTTCGACGGGGCGGTGGTGACCGGCCAACCGCCGGAACGGCTGGCGCGCGCGGGGCTGCGCCTCGTGCTGGACAACCACCGGGTCTTCCCCGAACTGACGGTCCACGACAACCTGCGCATGGGCGTGGCCGCCCGGCGGGGCGACCGGGAGGGCTTCGTCCGGGCGGTGGAGGAGATCTACGGCGTCTTTCCCGTGCTGAAGGAGAAGCACCGGGCGCGCGCCCGCGACCTCTCCGGCGGGCAGCAGCAGATCCTCGCCCTCGGCCAGGCCTTCGTGGCGCGGCCGAAGGTGCTCCTTTGCGACGAGCCGTCGATGGGGCTGGCGCAGGCGTTGCTGCCACCGATCCTTTCGTTCCTCCGCAGGTGGGCGGCGACGGGAACGGCGGTCGTGATCGTCGAACAGCACCTGAAGATGACCCAGGCCTACGCCGACCGCGCGATGATCGTCCAGCGCGGCGAGATCGCGCTGTCCTGTCCGGCGGCCGAACTCGACCAGCGGCTGGCTGTACTGCACGCGGCGCGGACAGGGGCCCATGGCGCCGCCTGATCCCTGGTCGGACGGCGGGATCGTCACGCTGGAGGAGACCGTCCGACCGGCGTGGATCGACCGCAATGACCACATGAACGTGCTGGCCTACGACATTCTGTTCGAGGGAGCTGAGACGGCGTTCTACGACGGGCGCGGCATGGATCCGGGCTATGTGGAGCGTCGGCGCGAGGGCATCTTCCGGCTCGAGAAGCATGTGACCTACGATCGCGAGCTGCGCTTGGGCACGCCGGTCCTGGTCACCACGCGCCTCGTCTGGACGGACCTGAAACTGTTCCATGTGTTCCACCAACTCTGGAACAGGGAAGCCCGGCAGCGCGCCGCGACCATGGAATGCATGGTCGCTCACGTCGACCTCGCCACCCGCCGCACCGCGCGCATGACCGATCCCGCCCAGGCCGCCGTGTGGCGCGACCTCGCCGCCGCCCACGCCACGCTCCCCCGCCCGGCCGGCCTCGGGCGCGCCATCGGCCGGCGGGCGGGGCGCGGGGGAGCGGCCTAGTCCCCTCGGACGATGCAAGGGCGGCGACCGCCGGCCCACGTTTCGCCCAGTTCTTCAAGCCCCCCACACCCCGCGCCCGGTGCCGCCGATGCCCGAAGCCTTCATCATCGATGCCGTCCGCACCGCAGTCGGCCGCAAGAAGGGCGGCTTCGCGACGATGCACCCGGCCGACCTCGGGGCGGCGCCGATCGTCGAGCTGATGCGGCGCACCCGCGTGGACCCGGCCGCGGTCGACGACGTGGTGTTCGGCTGCGTCGAGACCATCGGCCCCCAGGCCGGCGACGTCGCCCGCACCTGCTGGCTAGCCGCCGGCCTGCCCGACCACGTCCCGGGCGTCACCGTCGACCGGCAGTGCGGGTCGGCGCAGCAGGCCCTCCACTTCGCTGCGCAGGGCGTGATGAGCGGGACCCAAGACCTCGTCGTCGCCGGCGGCGTCCAGAACCTGAACATGATCCCGATCTCCGCCGCCATGCTCGCCGGCCGCGCGTTCGGCATCCCCGACCCCTTCTCCACCTCGCCCGGCTGGCGGGCGCGCTACGGCGACCGGGAGGTCAACCAGTTCCGTTCGGCCCAGATGATCGCCGACCGCTGGGGCCTGTCGCGCGAGGCGATGGAGGCGTTCGCCCTCGCCAGCCACGCGCGGGCGGTCGCGGCGATCGACGCCGGCCTGTTCGACCGCGAGATCGTCGCCGTGAACGGCGTGCGCACCGACGAGACGCCGCGGCGCGACACCACGCCCGAACGCATGGCCGCGCTGGCGCCGCTGCTGGAGGGCGGGACGATCCACGCCGGCGTCTCCAGCCAGAACGCCGACGCGGCGGCGGCGCTGCTGGTCGCGTCCGAGCGCGCGGTGAAGGACCACGGGCTGACGCCGCGCGCCCGCATCCACCACCTGTCGGTGCGCGGGGACGACCCGGTGTGGATGCTGACCGCGCCGATCCGGGCGACGCGGCACGCGCTGGAGCGGACCGGCCTCCGCATCGGCGACATCGACCTGTTCGAGTGCAACGAGGCCTTCGCCCCGGTCGTGATGGCCTGGATGAAGGACCTGGAGGTGCCGCACGACCGAGTGAACGTGAACGGCGGGGCGATCGCGCTCGGCCATCCGCTGGGCGCCACCGGCGCGCGGATCATGACAGGGCTGCTGAACGAACTCGAACGACGGCGCGGCCGCTATGCGCTCCAGACGATGTGCGAGGGCGGCGGGCAGGCGAACGTGACCATCATCGAGCGTCTTTGACGCGACCGGCGGGACGGGGGACGGGACCGATGGGCATCTGCGCGGGGCGGGTCATCGTCGTCACTGGGGCCGGGCGGGGCCTGGGCCGCGCCTATGCGCTCGACCTCGCCCGCGCCGGAGCGGCGGTCGTGGTCAACGACCTGGGCGTCGCCAACGACGGCGCGCCGACCGGCGAGACGCCGGCCGAGCAGGTGGCCGCGGAGATCCAAGCGGAGGGCGGCCGGGCGGTCGCCAACGGCGACGACGTGGCCGACTGGGACGCCGCGGCGCGGATCGTGCGCGCGGCGCTCGACGCCTTCGGCGACCTGCACGCGGTGGTGAACAACGCGGGCTTCGTGCGCGACCGGATGTTCGTCTCGGCCACGCCGGACGAATGGGACGCCGTGATGCGCGTCCACCTCCGGGGGCACTTCTGCGTGGCGCGCCACGCCGTCGACCACTGGCGGGAGCGCCAGAAGGCGGGCCACGCGGTCGACGCCCGGATCGTCAACACCACCTCGGGCGCCGGGCTGCAGGGCTCGATCGGACAGGGCACCTATTCGGCGGCCAAGGGCGGGATCGCCGCGCTGACCCTGGTGCAGGCGGCGGAACTCGCCCGCTACGGCATCACGGCCAACGCCATCGCCCCCAACGCGCGCACGCGGATGACCGAGGGTGCCTTCGGCGCGGCGATGTCGCGCAAGGAGGGCGACTTCGACCTCTTCGCGCCCGAGAACACGGCCCCGCTGATCACATGGCTCTGCTCGGCCGCGTCGCGCAACGTCACCGGGCAGGTGTTCGAACTGCTGGGCGGCCGGCTGTCGGTGGCGCTGGGCTGGTCCGACGGCCCGGCGGTGGATGCCGGCCGCCGGTGGGCGCACGCCGAGATCGGCCAGGCCGTCGCCGCGATCCTGGGCCGCCGCCCGCCGGCGAAGCCCGTCTATGGCCTCAAGGGATAGGGGCGGTCAGGCGCCGGCGTGGCGTTCCACGAGGTCGAGGAAGACTGGCCGTTCGCCGCCGCCGTGGATCTCCATCACCGAACCCGAGACGTAGGCGGCCATCGGGCTCGCGAGGTAGAGCACCCCGGCCGCGACGTCGCGCGGGTGTCCCATGCGCCGCGCCGGCAACGACGCGGCGATGGCGTCGCGGGCGGCGTCCGACCCGTAGGGCGCCCGGTCGGAGCCCGTGTCGACCAGCCCGACGACGATGGCGTTCACGCGGATGCGCGGGCCCCATTCGGCCGCGAGGCTGCGCGTCAGCCCGAGCAGGCCCGCCTTCGCCGCCCCGTAGACGGCGGTCCCCGGCGAGGGACGGGTGGCGGACACGCTGGCGATGTTCACGATGGCGCCGGGGTCGTCGTTGCGGAACATCCAGCCCGCGACAGCCTGGGACATGTGGATCGGCGCGATTAGGTTCAGCGCGACGATCGACTCGTGGAACCGTGGCGACACCGTGGCCGCGTCCGCCGGAGGGGAGCCGCCGGCATTGTTGACGAGCACATCGATCCGCCCGAACCGCCGGCCGACCGCGTCGACGAAGCCCGTGACCGCGTCGGCCCTGCGCACGTCGCACGGCCAGAAAGCCGCCGACCGCCCCTCCGCCGCCGGCAGGGCGCCGGGCGGCGGCTCGGTCCGGCCGCACACGGCGACCTCGCATCCAGCGGCCAGCAGGGTCCGCGTGATCTCGGCCCCGATGCCGCGGGTGCCGCCGGTGACGATGGCGACGCGCCCGTCGAGGCGGATGGAGGGTCGGGTCTCCGGAAAGGCGGTAATCATCGGCGTCCCCGTCGGGCGGTCTGGCGCGACGATGGACGCGCTGGCGCCGCCGGTCGTCGTCCCATCGGACGATGCGGCGGGCCGCGCCCATGCGCAACATCCGGCGCGTCGACCCGACGACCCTTCGCGCCGGCGGTGCAACGGATGCTCGAAACCGGGACCTGGACCCTGACGACCGTGCCGGCGCTGTGCGCGCGCGCCGCGGCGATCTACGGCGACGACCCGGCGATCGAGGACGGCGACGACACCGTGAGCTATGCCGAGCTCGACCGCCGGCGGCGGCGGGTCTCGCGCGCGCTGGTCGCGAGCGGCATCGGGCACGGCAACCGGGTGATGCTCTGGGCGCCCAACTCCGCCCGCTGGATCGAGGCCGCCCTGGGCATCGTCGGCATCGGCGCCGTCCTGATCCCGGTCAGCACGCGCTTCAAGGGGGCGGAGGTCGAGGACCTCGCCCTGCGCGGCGGCGCCCGCCTCATGTTTAGCGCCGGCACCTTCCTGGGTACCGACCACCCCGCCCTCTTGACCCCGGCCACCCGCGCGACCCTGCGCGAGGTCGTCCTGCTCGACCCGGACGACGCCGGTCCCGACACCGGGTGGAATCGCTTCCTCGCCCGGGCGGACGGGGTGCCGGAGGCGGAGGTCGACGCCCGCGCGGCCGCGGTCACGCCTGACACCGTCTCCGACATCCTGTTCACCTCGGGCACCACCGGCCGCTCCAAGGGGGTGATGTACGCCCACGGCCAGTTCCTGCGCGTCGTGCGCGACTGGACCGAGCGGGTGGGGCTGCGGCGCGGCGACCGGGTCCTCGTGATCCCGCCCTTCTTCCATGCCTTCGGCTATCGTGGCGGGGCGGTGGGATCGCTCATCGTCGGCGCGACCGTCCTGCCGCACGGCGCCTACGACGCCGAGGCGGTGCTGCGGCGAGTGGAGGCGGACCGGGTGTCGGTGATTCCCGGACCACCCACGATCTTCCAGGGCATGCTGGGCCACCCGCGGATGGCCGAGTTCGACCGGTCGAGCCTTCGGCTGGGCATCACGGGGGGGGCGGTGATCCCGTCGGTGCTGGTCCGGCGCATGCGCGAAGAACTCGGCTTCCGCGGGGTGTGTAACGGCTACGGCCTGACGGAGTGCGGCGGGTACGGGGCCATGTGCCAGCACGACGACCCCGTCGACGTGATCGCCGAGACCGCCGGGAGGCCCATGCCGGGCATCGAGATCGCGATGAAGGATCCGCAAGGCCGGATGCTTCCGTCGGGCGAGGCGGGCGAGGTGTGCATCCGGGGCTACATCGTGATGCGCGGCTACCTCGACGACCCGGAGGCGTCCGCCCGCGCGATCGACGCCGACGGCTGGCTGCACACGGGAGACATCGGTCGGTTCGACGCCGACGGCAACCTGCGGATCGAGGATCGGCTGAAAGACATGTATATCACGGGCGGCTTCAACTGCTATCCGGCGGAGATCGAGCGGATGCTGAGTGACCATCCGGCGATCAACCAGGTGGCGGTGATCGGCGTGCCCGACGGGCGGCTGGGCGAGGTCGGCAAGGCGTTTGTGACGCTCCGGGCCGGCGCCATGCTTGGCGAGGAAGAACTGATCGCCTGGGCCCGCGCGAGGATGGCGAACTATAAGGTGCCCCGGGCCGTGGAGGTCCGGGCCGCACTTCCGACCAGCGTCCAGGGAAAGATACTTAAGCGCAACTTAAGGTGATAGTCAGTTCCTGAAGATGTGCGGCGACGTCGAACTCGGCCCCCGCGAGGTCGGCGCTCGTCATGGGTCAGGACCCTCCGGCGGCGGCGTCCATCCGGCGGCTCTTGCGGTAGAGCGCCATGGACGCCAACACCGACAGCCCGATCAGCACCCACAGGACGATGCAGATCGGGCGCGTGAAGAAGATCGTGAAGTCCCAGTCGGTCATCGCGAGGCTCTGCACGAAGTACTGCTCCGCCATGGGGCCGAGGACAAGGCCGAGCACGACGGCGCTGAGCGGATAGCGCGCGCGTTCGAGAAGGAAGCCGAGGAAGCCGAACGCGAACATCACGCCCACGTCGAACAGCTCGGTCCGGCTGGAATAGGCGCCGACGGCGGAGGCCACGATCGTGCACGGCACCAGGATGGCGAGCGGCACCCGCGTCAGACGGTAGCAGGTGCCCGCGGCGACGAAGCCCAGGAAGATCATCACCGCGCAGCCGATCAGCAGATAGACGCACAGCGTCTGGATCAGGGGAAGTTGCTCTGCGAACAACTGCGGGCCCGGGCGTAGGCCGAGGAACATCATCACGCCCATCAGTACCGCCGCCGCCCCGGACCCGGGGATGCCGAGCGCGAAGGTGGGGATCAGGGCGCCGCCGACGACGCTGTTGTTCGCCGCCTCGGGTGCGATCAGCCCCTCGGGACTGCCCTTTCCGAAGCGCTCCGGCGTGCGGGAGGTGGCCTTGGCGATGGTGTAGGCGATGAAGGAGGCGATGGTCGCCCCGGCGCCGGGCAGCGCGCCGACGAAGGTGCCGACCAGCGTGCCGATCGACAGCGCGCGCCAATGAACGAACGTCTCACCCATCCCGCGAAGGGTGCCGCGGAAGGTCGGCTTGGCGACGTCGCCGTCGGCGACGAGGGACTTGTCGCCGATCAGCGAGAGCATCTGCGCGATGCAGAACAGGCCCAGCAACGCGGGGATGAACGGTACGCCCTCGTAGAGCTGGAGCGTGTCGAACACGAGCCGCGGCTCCGCCCAGTAGGGATCGACGCCGACCGCGGCGATGGCAAGGCCCAGCATCCCGGCGAACAGCGTCTTGAGCATGCGTTCCAGGTCGATCGACCCCAGCACCGACAGCCCGAAGATCACCAGCACGAAGAACTCGGGCGGCCCGAACGCCAACGCCGCGCGGGCAAGCACCGGGGCGAGCAGCAGGAAGACGACGATGCTGAACGCGCCCGCCACCGCCGACCCCATGGCGAGCATGGCCAGCGCCTCGGACGCGCGGCCCTGACGCGTCATGGCGAAGCCGTCGAACACGGTGGCCGCGGCGGCCGCGTCGCCCGGCACCCCCACCAACACGGACGGGATGCCGCCGCCGTAATGGTTCCCGCCATAGATGCCGATCAGGAACACCATGCTGTCCAGCGGCGACATGGTGACCGCGACCGGCAACAGGATCGCCATCGCCGCACTTCCGCCGAAGCCCGGCAGCGCGCCGAAGAAGGTGCCGACGACGATCCCCGCGACGGCAATCCCGATCGTCCAGAGGGAAACGTCGGAGAGGATGGCGAGCATCGGGCTTGGGATCTCTAGAGAGGGACGCCGAGAAGCGTCTTGAACATGACGTGCAGGCCGGCCGTGGCGCCGCCGGCGATCACCGCGGCGATAACCGGCCGGACGCCGAGGCGCCACATGGTGAGGCAGAGAAAGGCAAGCGACGCGACCTGGAACCCCGCCAGCCAGAACAGGACCATGAAGCCGAGCGAGGCGGCCACCAGCAGCCCGGCCCCCTTTGGCATCGGGGCCGCCGCCTCGGTCCGACGCAACTCGATCGCCGCCACCGCGGCACCCATGACCGCAAGCACCGCCATGACCGTGTAGGGGAAGATCCGCGCCTCCTTGGGCAAACCCCAGGTCGTGCCGACGAACAGGGCAACGAACCCGGCGGTCAGGAGGAGGACGGGAAGCTCGCGGGCGAACATGGAGCGGGACCGCATGGGGGTACCCGGTCAGCGGTTCTTCGCGGCCTCCACCAGATCCTTGTACTGCGTGTAGAGCTTCACGCTCTCCTCGAGTTCCTTCGCCGTCGCCGGGCCGTCGGTCCAGTCGAGCTCGAGGCCCTGGCGATCCATGTGTTCCTTGAACTCGGGCGAGTTGACGGCCTCGCGGAACGCAGTTTCCAGGCGGCGGAAGCCGTCGGGGTTGTCGCGGGCGAAGCGGGCGGTCACCATCAGGCCACGTGCCGAGCTGAGGTGCGGGATCCGGATGTTCGCCGGCAACTGCTCGTCGAAGGTGGGCGTGTCGGGGAAAAGCGCGGAGCGCTTGGATGCCACCAGCCCCAGGCCACGGATCTCGTCCTTGATCCCGGTGATGGAACCGGGGCGCGAGATCCCCACCTCGAAGTGGCCGCCCACCACGTTGGTCATGACCGGTGCCCCGCCCTGTACGTTCACGGGACGGAACTTCACGCCCGCCAGTTCCTCCACCAGGGCCATGCTGACGTAATGCTCGCCCGTGAAGCTGCCGATGGCGACGCGGATTTGGCCGGGGCGACGGCGGGCCTCGGCGATCAGGTCGTTCATGTCCTTGAAGGGCGAGTCCTTGCGTACGAACCAGATCGGCACGTCGCGCATGATCAGGCCCAGGGGAACCATGTCCTCGACCTTGTAGCGTGGCTTTTCGAACACGACGGTGTTGGAGAAGTGCGGCTCGCTGAGCGCGCCGATCGTGTAGCCGTCCGCCCCGTTCATGTGCACGAACTCGAAGCCGATGCGCCCACCGGCGCCGGGCTTGTAGTTCAGCAGGAACGGCTGGCCCAGTCGCCGCTCCATCAACGGCTTGAGCGGGAGGAGCGTCTGGTCGAGGCCGCCGCCCGGCGCGAAGCCGAGTACGACGTTGATTGGCTTTTGCGGCCAGGCGGCCGCGGCGGCCTGGGTCCCGACGGCGAGAACGGTTGCGGCGACCGCCGCGAGCAGACGGTTCATCTCGTGTCCCCCTATGGTCCGTCGGTACGCGGTTTAATGACAACTGTCAAGCGACACCCAGATTTACGAGGTAAGGCGACACCCAGTGTTACGAGGCGTCGCCCAACGTCGGGCGCGGCGGGCGCTCCGACCTCGAGGTCGGAGCGCCCGCCGAAGGCCGGAGGGGTCAGGTCCTGAAGGCGTCCTCGAGATCGCGCAGCCGGTAGCTTCGGCCCTTGATGTTGAGGACCTGGGCGCGGTGCAGCAGGCGGTCGAGGATCGCCGTGGCGAGCACCTCGTCGCCGGCCAGCAGATCGGTCCAGTCGCGGATGCTCTTGTTCGTCGTGATGATCATCGCGCCGCGGCCGTAGCGGTAGCTGACCAGCCGGAAGAACAGGCTCGCCTCCTCGCGCGTCATCGGGTCGTAGCCCATCTCGTCGACCAGCAGCAGCGCGCTGGACATGT
>Ga0315907_10001007_pt1 | contig 38825 bp, 26 predicted proteins | sample LakEriMetagenome_3_FD_203525 | JGI IMG/M metagenome (GOLD analysis project Ga0315907, IMG submission 203525) | Freshwater fungal communities from buoy surface, Lake Erie, Ohio, United States - Buoy 12 MA123 | ecosystem: Environmental > Aquatic > Freshwater > Lake > Lake biofilm | place: USA...
TCTTGGGCGCATACGAACCCATTTTAAACGCCTTGCACGAGCGCGAACTGACCACCGTGGGTATTTTTATCGTGGGATGCGTGCTCGGACTGCTTACGTTCGGACGCTTGCTTCGCTGGCTCTTTCACCGATTCGAGCAAGCCACGGTATCGTTGATGACGGGCTTCATCGTGGGTTCGCTCGTCAAAGTTTGGCCGTTCCGAAGCACCTGGCAAGGTTGGGAAATTCCCGTTTCTCCCTCGGCATGGCAGGCCGAAACCGGACTGCCGATCGCCTGGGGCGCCATCGCCCTAGCGGCATTGGCGGGAGCGGTGCTCGTGCTGGGCTTGGACCGCTGGGCGCAATCGCGCCAAGATTCGAAGTAAGCCATGCTGCGCTTCGGACTGCTCCGGGTCGCTGGACCGCCCTCTCGGTCGCCGGAACTCTACCGCGCACTATGGAAGGGGCATTCCCTTGAACGGGAGCTGACCTACGACGTCCTTGAAGTCGCCCCGCGCGAGGACTGGGGACCCTGGCTTCGCCAAGCCCACCACGACGGCTACAGTGGATTTAACGCGACGATACCCCATAAAATCGATGTGTGGCGCAGTATTCCGTTGAGAACGCCTACCGCCGAGGCAGTCGGCGCCACCAACTGCATCGCGCGAACGGCCGACGGCTGGGTTTGCCACAACACCGACGCCGACGGATTTTGGTACGCCTGGGAGTCCGCCTGGAACGGGTACCGCCCCCGGCACCAACGGGCATGGCTGATCGGGAACGGCGGCGCGGCCCGAGCGATTGCCCACGCGCTGAGGGCACGAGGTTTTGACGTGTTGGTTTTTGCGCGCAGCCCCCGCCCTGACTTTTTTGATTTGGCGCAGCTTCCGTTGGAAGCAACTGCCGATGCAGCTCGGCCCGACCTGGTCGTCAACGCCACGTCGTTAGGCCACGGAAGCCAGCATTCACTGGCTCCGGCCATCGTTTGGCCCAACATGCGCGGCGCTTGGGCCGTCGACGCCGTGTACGGACCCGAGGCCACGCCATTCCAACTTCAGGCTGCTCTGGCGGGCGCTTCGGTCATGGACGGAATGCCAATGTTGCGCATGCAGGCAAAAAAAGCTTGGGAGTATTGGGTAGAAGTGCTCGGTATGTCCGACTTTTGAGGCCCAATTCAACTCTTTATGCCATCCGCTATGATGGAACACGACCAAAATCCCCAAGAAGGGAGTGCGCACGAAGTACCCAGCCAGGATCTCGAGGCCACAACCCTAGAGACCGCAACCGCTGAAACGCCCGCCGTTACGACCGCAGACGAACCCGTCGCTGCCGAAGAATCCGCGCAGGGTATCGAATTCGAAAACGATTCCACCGAAGTGGCAGCGACCGAACCCGCTGCGCCGACGGCTGAGCCCGCGAGCGACGTTGCTGCGGAGTCCACGAGTGATGAGTCCGACGACCACACCGAAGAAGAGCGCGAGGCCCACGAAGACCACTCGGCCGACTACAGCGAGCTGAGCGACGAGGAACTGCTCGCAGAGGCTGCGCGCGTGCTGCGCGAGGTCACCATTGCGGACGCGCGTGTGCCAATGCTTGCGCTTCGCAACACCCTGCTGCCCCGACTAGACGAAGAGCGGCAGGCCGCCCTGGATGCCTTTGTCGCCGAGGGAGGCAACGCCATCGATTTTCACTACGAGCAGAAGGTACGCGAGAAGTTCTACGAGACCTACAACGAGTTCAAGAAGCGCCGTGGTGCGTGGAAGGCCGAGCAGGAGCGCGCCCTTGCCGTGAACCTCGACGTGAAAAAAGCCATCGTAGACGAACTCAAGAAGTTGGCCGAAAGCGAAGAGCTTCCGACCCGCGCGACCTACAACCAGTTCAAGAAGATTTTTGATCGCTGGAAGGAAGTTGGCCCAGTGCCCGCAGAGGACGCACGCGATTTGAACGCCACGTTCCGCTTTTTGGTAGATCGCTTTTACGACAACCTGCGCTTAAGCCAAGAGCTGCGCGAGCTGGATTACAAAATCAACAAAGAGGCTAAAGAACTATTGATCCGCGCGGTTGCCGAGTTGTCGACAAAAGACTGGTCGGCCAGCGTAGGCGCTGAGCTTCAGCGCATTCACACGGCCTGGAAGGAAATCGGACCGGTGTCGCTCGAAGATAAAGAGCCGCTTTGGGAGCAGTTCAAGGCTGCCTCCTCGGTGCTTCACGAGAAGCGCCGCGTGAAGTTTGAAGCGCAAAAAGCGCAAAATTCTGTTCGCATTGAGGCGAAAACGGCGAAGGTTGCAGAAGCGGAAGCCCTGCGCGAGCGCGCGCCAAAAAGCCACCAGGCTTGGCAAAACGTGACCGAGAAGCTGAACGAACTCCGCGCCGAATTAGGTAAGATTGGACGCACGTTCGGCAACCAAAGCGACGAACTCTGGGGCCGATTTAAGGCTGTGGAGCGCTGGGCCTATAAAGAGCGCAACGTGTTTTACCGCGAACGCAAGAAGAACCTCAAGTCGGCCCTCGACGTGAAGCTCGCCATCGTTGTAAAGGCTGAAGCACTGGCGCAGCGCACCGACTTCGGCGCCGCGGCCAAGGAGATGAAGCAGCTGCAGCAAGAATGGAAAGATTCGGGCTTTGCTCCCAAAAAGCAGACCGACGAGCTGTGGGCTCGTTTTCGCGCCGCGGGCAACGCCTTCTTTGACGGAATGCGCGGTGCACAAGGCGAAGAACGTGCGGTGCGCCAAGTTGCCTTTAAAAAGGCCCAAGGAATGCAGTCTGCCCGTCAAACGGTGGAATTAGCACGCCGCAAGCTGGCTCAAATGGAAAACAACATGGGATTCTTCCAGTTTGCGAAGCCCGACAGCCCCATCGTGCAAGACGCCCTCAACAAGGTCGACCAAGCCCGACGCGAGCTGGAGGCAGCAGAGAAAGCGTTCCGTGCGTACCAGCAGGCAGAGCGTGCGAAAACGGCTGACAGCCTTGCGCCTTCGTCGGACGCCCCTGCCGCTCAAGACCAGCCCGCAGCCGAAGGCAGCGAAAACGCTTAATTCATGGAAGGCCGTCCGCACAACCACGGCGGCAAGATCCTGAACGAGCTCGGGTTAGCATCGCCAGGATCCGGCGGTGGATTTCAGCTGTCCAGTGAATTCCGCCCTACCGGAGACCAACCAGTCGCGATTGACGCGCTGGCACGGGGGGTTCTGAACGGAGAACGCGCCCAAACCCTTTTGGGGGTCACGGGATCGGGCAAAACCTTCAGTGTGGCCAACGTGATTGAGCGGGTTCAGCGCCCCACCTTGGTGCTTTCCCACAACAAAACCTTGGCCGCGCAGCTTTACCAAGAGTTTAAGTCGTTTTTTCCGAACAACGCCGTCGAGTACTTCGTCAGTTACTACGACTACTACCAGCCTGAGGCCTACATTCCGGCTTCAGGAACCTACATCGAGAAGGATTTAAGCATCAACGACGAGATTGAAAAGCTCAGGCTGTCCACCACCTCGTCGTTGCTGAGCGGACGCCGCGATGTGCTGGTCATTGCCTCGGTGAGTTGCTTGTACGGCATGGGCAACCCCGAAGCCTTCAAAAGCCAGCAGGTTCAGGTGGCGGCTGGCCAGAAAATTAGCCGGCAAAAATTCTTGCATTCCCTGGTTCAGGGGCTTTACAGCCGGACCGAGGGTGAATTCAAGCGCGGAACCTTTCGCGTCAAGGGCGACACGGTAGACGTCTTCCCTGCCTACGGCGATATTTTTTATCGGGTGCTGTTCTGGGGCGACGAAGTCGAACGCATTGAACAGTGGGACCCCGTGGCGAACGAACGGCAGGCGGCCATGGAGCAGCTTCGCATCTTCCCCGCCAATTTGTTTGTCACGACGCCAGACATGCTGAATGGAGCCATCAAGCAGATTGAGCTGGACTTGGGCGCGCAAGTGGAGCATTTCACCAAAATGGGTCGTCCGCTCGAGGCCAAGCGGCTCGAGGAGCGCACTGTGTTTGACCTCGAAATGATTCGGGAGCTGGGCTACTGCTCGGGCATTGAAAACTACTCGCGCTACTTGGACGGGCGCCAGCCCGGAACCCGTCCGTTCTGCCTGCTGGACTACTTCCCTGACGATTTCTTGATGGTGGTCGACGAAAGCCACGTCACCTTACCCCAGGTTCGCGCCATGTACGGCGGCGACCGCAGCCGAAAGGAGAATTTGGTGGAATACGGGTTCCGCTTGCCGGCTGCAATGGATAACCGTCCGCTCATGTTCAGTGAATTTGAGCAGCTCCAAAACCAAACAATTTATGTGTCAGCGACGCCGGCAGACTATGAGCTCGAAAAGTCTGAAGGCGTCGTCGTCGAGCAGCTGATTCGGCCCACCGGGTTGCTGGACCCGATCATCGAAGTACGCCCGATCGAAAACCAGGTCGACGACCTCATGGAGGAGGTGCGGCTGCGGAGCGAGCGCGACGAACGCGTGCTCGTGACCACGCTCACCAAGCGGATGGCCGAGGAGCTCACGAAGTACTTCACGCGCTACGGCGTGCGCTGCCGCTACATTCACAGCGACGTCGAAACCATGGAGCGCATTGAAATTATGGACGCACTGCGGGCCGGACTCTTCGACGTGCTGATTGGGGTGAACTTGCTTCGGGAAGGACTTGATTTTCCAGAAGTCTCCCTGGTCGCCATTATGGACGCCGACAAAGAGGGTTTTTTGCGAAGCGAACGTTCGCTAGTGCAGACCATTGGCCGTGCTGCGCGCAACGTGAACGGCATGGCCATTTTTTACGCCAACAAAATCACGGATTCCATGGTGCGCACGATGCGCGAGACGGAGCGACGCCGCACTAAGCAGCAGGCCTACAACGAAGCCAACGGCATCACGCCGACCGCTTTGGCCAAAAAAGACCGCTCTAGCGTCTTTACCCAAAAGGCCTCGGAGTCTGCGGCCGCCGAGGTGCGCCGAATCACGCTGGCCGAGGCGTTGCCGAAGTACGCCACCGAAGAACAGCGAAAAACCAAGGCGGCAGAGCTCCGAAAAGAAATGGAAAAAGCCGCCAAGGAACTCGACTTTTTGCGCGCCGCAGAGCTGCGCGACGCCATCGCCGCCCTGAGCAAACAGGACTAAAAAGAAACTGGTTCCTAGTTTCTAGCCCGACACACGACGGACTAGAAGCCAGAAACCAGTAACCTGAACGCTCGGGCGGTTCGCCCTGAGCTTAGTGCTTCACCACGTCTTCAATCCACACGTCGAAGACCAGCGTGGCATTGGGCGGAATCACGCCTCCTGCACCCGCTTCGCCGTAGCCAAGGGCCGGTGGAATAATGAGCTTGGCGTGGCTACCCTTTTTCAGGCCGATCAGACCTTGCTGCCATCCTTTGATTACGCGACCTTGGTTGCCGCACTGAACCGGGAATCCTTCGTAGGGCTCGCGCTGGGGGTTGTACTGGCCCCATGCCTTGGCAATCTCTTTGACGCTGCTGTCAAACGGCTTTCCGTTGTTCAGGTAGCCGGCGTAGTGAACCAGGGCTTCGTCTCCTGAAACCATGGGCTCGCCTTCGCCTTCGGTGACGACAAGCACCTTCAGTCCTTCGGCACGGCTCTCGGCCTTGGCTACCCACTCCGCGTACTTTTTCTCGAACTCGGCGGAATTAACGGTGCCGTTGGTGAACCAAGTAAAGTCGGCGGCGCGGGCTGCACCCTTGGCAGCCGCTTCTTCTGCGGCCTTGGCTGCTTTCGCTTGAGCGCCAGCAACCCCTTCGGTGAAGACTTTAGCGGCATCAAACTCCTTCGCGGCCTTTCCTTGGCGAATAATTTTCACCTTCATGGTGATGGGCGTCTTGGGCATGTCGCGGGGATCGCGTTCTGCGTTGGCAATCTCCGTCACCTTCTCGAGGCCTGAAATCACCTTGCCGAAGATGCTGTGGCGGTCGTCCAGCCACGGGGTGGCCACCTCGGTAATGAAGAACTGCGAGCCGTTGGTGCCGGGTCCGCTATTGGCCATCGACAAAATGCCGGGCCCGCTGTGGCGAAGTGTGGGGTGGAATTCGTCGGGAAACTGGTAGCCCGGACCGCCGGTTCCGCGGCCGTCGGGGTCTCCGCCCTGAATCATGAATTGGGGAATGACGCGGTGAAAAATGAGGCCGTCAAAGAACGGCTCTCCTTTTTTGGTAACCGTTTGAGGATGGGTACCTTCGGCAAGCGCCACGAAGTTGGCCACCGTCAACGGGGCCTTTTCCATTTCGAGTTGCACGAGGATGTCGCCCTTGCTCGTCTCGAACAGGGCGTAAAGGCCGTCACCGACCTTGATGTCTTGGTTATTCACGCGAATATCAGGTGTTGCGCCGCAGGCCACTGCAAGCAGCGCCGAAGCGGCAAGAAGCGATGGTTTAATCATAGTACGCGAAGGTAGTACACAAGCGGACTCATCGGAGGCACACGTCCCGCCCCAGCGAGTCCGTGCCCCAAGTGAGCCGGAAGGAGCAGAACTATGCTGTCGCCGTGGTGCGCACGCTGCAGCGCATACTGCAGGCCCCAAACGGCGTCGGGGTCGCGAAGCACGCGAACCTCGCGCGTGCCCGACTCAAAGACCTCGCCGTGAACCCCCGTTAGGCGGTAGGCGATGTTCACGAGCTCTTTTTCGGCGACGGCAGGTCCGCTCCCCTGCACTACGCGCCATTCGTAAGCTCCAGACCCCGCCGGCGCAAAGGCCCATTGGGTCGAATCCATGAAGGATTTGAGGTAGGCGCGCTCCTGTTCGAGCGCCGCTCGGTTCTGCTGGATTAGCCGTTCTTGAACTTCGGCCGCGGTGAGTTGCGGGGCCTCAGGCTCGGTATCTGGACGTTGGCATGCGGCGAGCGCTGCCACCACAGCAACTACCGCCGCTCGTCGGAACGCACCTAAGCCAACCATGATTCCAGCTTTTGAATGAGTTCGGCTTCAGCGGCGGCGAGTGCCAAAGTAGACATTCCGCCGGCGGCGTTGCGGTGCCCTCCTCCAGCGAAGTGTGCGCGGGCAAACTCGTTGACGTCGCGATCGCCCTTGCTGCGGAACGACATTTTGATGAGGCCGGCAGCGTCTTCGCGGAGCAGCACACTCACGGCAACGCCCTGTACCGATAGTCCCCAATTGACTAGGCCTTCGCTGTCGCCGGCAACGTAGCCCGCACGTTCCAGGTCATCAAGCGACAGCGTGAGCACTGCAGCACGGCCCGAAGCTACCAAGCGCGCGCCGGAGAGTCCGTAGCCAAACGTTTTCAACCGACTCAGCGGATTGGAATCAAAGAGTCGAGCGTGGATGGCGTCGGGCTGAGCACCAGCTTCCACCAGCCGAGCCGCCGTGGCAAACGTTTGGGCGGTGGTTGACGGATACCGAAACGAACCCGTATCTGTAATCAAGCCCATGAGCAAGTTTTCGGCACAGGCCGGATCTACCGCGTCCCAGCCTTCGTCTGCGGTAATCAGGTCGGCAATCATTTCAGAGGTCGAACCTTTGGCCGTGTTGCTGTACTGGTCGGTAAACAAGGGGTCAGGTTGCTGGTGGTGGTCAATCAAGACGTTGCGGCCGGCGAACTCAGCTACATAGGCCTCCATGGCGGATCCTACCCTCGACGGGGTGTTGTAGTCCAGCGCAAAATGAAGTTCGGCCCGGCGGAAAAGTTCGGCGACTTCGCCCGGATCGCGCTCGGCCACCGAGACGAAGGCAGCGCGAAAGCCTGGACTCTCTTGAAGCGGCTTGGAGGGCTCGTTGGGGAACAGCACGCGAACTTGGTGCCCCGACGCCCTCAGGTAGTGCGCCCAACCCAGCGCTGATCCCACCGCATCGCCGTCGGGGTTCCAGTGGGTGGTGATGAGGATTTGGTGGGAACGCTGCCGAAGCGTCCGAAGTACGTCATGGATCATGCGGTAAATTTCGTACTTTTGCGGCCGATTTTACGACCTCAATACCAACTTATCATGAGCGCTACGAACCGCACGTTTACGATGATCAAGCCCGACGCGGTGGCCAACGGCCACATCGGTGCCATTCTCAACCACATTAACAAGGCTGGATTCCGCATCGTAGCCATGAAGCTGACCCGCCTCAGCCTTGCGGAGGCCTCTGAATTCTACGGGATTCACCGCGAGCGTCCGTTCTTCGGCGAGCTCGTCGAGTACATGACCAGCGGACCGATCGTTGCGGCGATCCTCGAGAAGGACAACGCGGTAGCGGACTTCCGCACTGTAATTGGCGCAACCGATCCCGCCAAGGCCGACGAAGGCACGATTCGCAAGCTCTACGCTCAGTCCATTGCCGCCAACGCCGTACACGGCAGCGACAGCGACGAGAACGCCGCCATCGAGGGCGCGTTCTTCTTCAGCGGCCGCGAGCAGTACTAATACGATGGTCCCGGGCCTCCCCCGGGCATCGGCACGAAATCCCGCCCTGTGCGGGATTTTTTTGTGCCCTATTTTAGAATTAACTCCTTGATATCCAGTTGATCTTTGAGTTCTTCTTGAAGCCCTTGTAGAAGTCGAGATTGCTGCGCACGGAGTTCGTGGCGCAAGGAGTCCGAAGTAAGGAACATGGTAAGCCGTCCGTCGGTAAACGTCATCTTGCGGGTTTTTTGAACGCCCGCTTCACCGAGGAGTGCGCGCCACGCGTTGCTGCACAGCGCAAGCTGAAAGGCCGGTTTGTGGCGGTGGTCCGCGAGCATGCGGCTAAGAATGCCGTCGATGCCTTCGAGGTTGGGGCGCGGCACTATGAATTAGGTGTTAGGTCGTGAACCATAGACTCTTGATCGAGCGCCTTCAGGAGGGAGGCGGTGCGTTCGGGGTGGGTATCGCTTACGAAAATCTGACCGAAGCGCTGGTCGTTGACCATGCGAATGAGGCCCTCTACGCGCTGGGCATCGAGTTTGTCAAAGACGTCGTCGAGGAGCAAAATGGGCTTGCGGCCAATGGTTTGGTGCAGTACCTCGAACGCCGCGAGCTTAAGCGCGATGAGAAAACTCTTTTGCTGGCCCTGAGACCCAACGCGCTGAAGCGGATGACCGTGCAGGCTGAATTCAAGGTCTTCGCGGTGGGGACCGGCCGAAGTGTACTGCAGCACGCGGTCTTTTGGCAAGCGGTCTGTGAGGAGTTGCGCCATCGATTGCTCGGCAAGGGAGCTGGCGTAGTGGAGTCCGACCTGCTCGCGCCCACCCGAAATTTGCTCGTAGGCCTCCTGGAGCTTCGGGCCAAATTGCGCCGCAAAGCGGGTGCGCGCCGCAAACAATACCGGCGCCCATTCGGCCAGCTGCGCGTCGTACAGCTCGAGGGTATCGGCCTGAAACGTGCGGTTGGCGGCGAAGTACTTGAGCAGGGCGTTGCGCTGCTTGAGGGCACGCTGGTAAGCTTTGAGGGCGTCGAGGTAGCTGCGGTCGGACTGCGCAATCACCGAATCCATAAACGCGCGGCGCGCTTCCGATCCTCCGTGAAGGAGGTCGTGGTCCCCCGGGCTGATCATGACCACCGGAAAGCGGCCTAAGTGGTCGGAGATGCGAGGGTGCTCAGCGTCGTCGGCCTTGAAAACCTTTTTTTCGCCACGTTTTAGCGCGCAGGTCACGGGCGTCGTGCCCGATTCGGCTCGAAATTCACCTTGAACCACAAAGAACGGCGCCTCAAACTGGATGCAGTGGGCATCGCTGGAGTGAAAAAAACTGCGCGTCATGCACAGAAGGTGAACGGCGTCGAGCACCGACGTCTTGCCCGAACCGTTGGCCCCTACCAGCGCATTGAGTTTGGGCGAAAAGGTGAATTCGCCCTGGGCGTGGTTCTTAAAGTGGACTAGGCTTAGGCGATCGAGCACGACATCTTGCATACTGCAAAAGTACCTAGGTATGCGCGCTTTGGCTATCTTTGCCGCCCTATGGCAAAAGAGAAAAAAGAAATCGATTTGGTCGAGCGCCCCATTGAGGCCGTTGAAGAGACGCTTTCAAAAGCAGAAAGCTTCTTTCACACCTACCAAAAGCAAATCACCTATGGCCTCGGTGCCGTGGTCGCGGTGATTGCGCTGACGCTTGGCTACCAGGAGTTTATCGCTAAGCCCGCCGAAGAGGAAGCCCAACTCGCCCTCTACCCTGCTCAAGATGTGTTTGCTCAAGATTCCCTCAACCTAGCCCTCAACGGCAACGCCGAATTCATGGGTTTTGTCGAGATTGCCGACGAGTACTCGAACACCAAAGCGGGCAACCTGGCAAACTACTATGCCGGCCTTTGCTACCTCGGACTCGGCCAGGCAGAAGAGGCTATTGATTACCTCGAGGAGTTCGACGGCGACGGCACCTTTCTTGACATTGTGGCTACGGGGGCCATCGGCGATGCGTTTGCCGACCTGAAGCAACCCGAAGAAGCCGAAGAGTACTACGCCAAGGCTGCTTCGTACGACGCCAACGAATTCCTGACGCCCTTTTTCTTGTCAAAGGCTGCTCTGGCCGCGGAACTGAACAGCGATTTGGACGCCGCGTTGACCTACACGAAGCGCATCAAGGCAGACTTCCCGAACTCCGCTCAAGGTGCCAATGCCGACGCGCTTATCGCATTCTACGAAGCTAAGCTCGCCGCCAAATAATGGCTACCGCCGAGCGCGGACCCCTCGACCTCAGCGCCGCTCCCACTGCTAAAGGGCGGCGCTTTGCGTTGGTGGTGAGTTCATGGAATCCTGCAATCACGAATGCCCTCGCCGACGGCGCAGCCCGAGTGCTCGAGCAGCTCAAGGCCGAACGCGTTGACCGCTTTGATGTTCCGGGCAGCTTTGAGTTGATCCACGGATGCAAAGTGCACGCGGAATCCCTCGAATACGACGCCGTCATCGCGATCGGGTCGGTGGTTCGAGGCGAGACACCCCACTTTGATTTTGTGTGCCACGGCGTGACCTACGGCATTGCCCGGCTGAACGCCACCGGCAAAACTCCCGTGATCTTCTGTGTACTGACCGACGACACCTACCAGCAATCGCTCGACCGCAGCGGCGGGCGACTCGGCAACAAGGGCGAAGAGGCTGCCGTTGCCGCCGTGCAAATGGCTGCGTTTTAACGAGCATTCGCCACCCGGGAACTAGTTCCTTTTTTCACCGTTCCTGCGCGCCCCGTGCCACGGGCCGAAGGAAGTTCCGAACTTTGACACCTATGAGTACGATTTTGGATTCGGCCGCCGTGGAGCGCGCCGAGCTTTGGCTCAACAGCCCTATTGACGACGCCGACAAGGACGCGATTCGCCACCTTCGCGAAGCCGACCCCGCTGCGTTCAACGAAGCATTTTACACCGAACTTGAATTTGGTACAGGCGGACTGCGCGGACTGATGCGCTTGGGCAGCAACGGCATCAACCGCTACACCGTAGGCCTGGCGACCCAAGGCCTGGCGAACTACGTGATTCAGGCCAGCGCTACCCCGTCGGTGGCCATTGCCTTTGATTCGCGCAACCAATCTCCGGAATTTGCGCGCGAGGCCGCCACGGTCTTGGCCGCCAACGGCGTGAACGTGTGGTTGTTTGAGGAACTGCGCCCGACGCCTGAATTGAGCTTCGCCGTGCGGCTCCATGGGTGCACCGCGGGCATTGTGATTACCGCGAGCCATAATCCGAAGGAGTACAACGGCTACAAGGTGTACTGGAGCGACGGCGGGCAAATCGTGCCCCCGAACGACAAGGAATTGCTTGCGGCAGTGCGCGCAGTCAGCCTAGCCGACGTCAAGCGCAGCGGCGGCAGCGGCACGATTCGCTCGCTTGGACGCGAGACCGACGAGGCCTATTTGGGCGCACTCGAAACGCTTTCGCTGAACCGCCAAGGGAATTCCGCCTTAGGCATCGTCTTCACGGCCCTACACGGAACCTCGATCACCCTGCTCCCTGAGGCGCTTCGGCGCTGGGGCTTCAGCAAGGTAGACGTGCTCGAATCCCAGGCCGCGCCCGACGGCAATTTTCCGACGGTCCACTCGCCCAATCCCGAGGAATCCGCTGCGTTGGCTCAAGCCGTAGCCCGCGCAGAGGAACGTGGCTACGACTTCGTGGTGGGATGCGACCCCGACAGCGACCGCGTGGGAATCGCGGTGCGCGACGACCAAAAAGAACTGGTGCTCCTGAACGGGAACCAGGCTGCCGCGGTCCTAATGGACTATGTCTTGGCGCAGCGCAGCGCCCAAGGAAGCATGCCCCCAAATCCCTTTGTGGCCAGCACGGTGGTCACCTCTCCGTTGCTGCTCCGCGTGGCCGAACACTACGGGGTGGATGCGACCGAAACCCTGACCGGTTTCAAATGGATTGCGGAACAAATTCGCCTCCGCGAGGGCAAGCAGCATTTCGTGGTCGGCGGTGAAGAAAGCTACGGATACCTGGCTGGCGACTTTGTTCGCGACAAAGACGCCATTGGCTCTGCCTGCCTTTTGGCCGAGGCGGCCGCGTACCATGCCGCCCAGGGATCTAGTTTCTACCGTGCCCTACTCGACCTTTATGCCCGCCATGGGGTGCACCAAGACGAACTGCTCAGCGTGACCAAGCCCGGCCGCAGCGGCCTCGAAGAGATTCAGGCCATCATGAGCCGGTTGCGCACGAACGCCCCAAGCGATGTAGCGGGCTTTGACGTCGCTGAAGTACTGGACTACCAAAGCCAGTGGCGAACCGCCGTGGCAACCGGGGCCAAAACGCCAATTGCGCTGCCCAAATCCAACGTAATTCAGCTCGTGCTCGCCAACGGCGACCGCATTACCGCCCGACCAAGCGGCACCGAACCCAAGATTAAGTACTACTTCAACGTCGTGGGTTCCCACCTCGACGAAGCCAATCGGGCAGCGCAGTACCGAAGGCTGCGGAGCGAGCTCGCGGCCCGCGTAGAAGCGTACCGCAGCGCACTGAAGAAGTACTAACTTGGGGACATGAAAGTCCTTTTTGTCCTGCTGCTGGGCCTAGCCGTTTGGGTGGTCGTGGTACAGCCGAGTTCGGCACAATCCAGTCCCTCGGGGCGAGAAACATGGTTCCGCGCCCAAATCACGTTGCGCGCCGCGCAAGGCACCGATGCTGCGTGGCTGCTGCCGTTTGAGTTGGTGTCAGTGGACCAGGGCGCCAAGGCTAAGCCCACATTTTTTGTCGTCAATGGCGCAGAGCGCTTGCCGTTGGCCTACGTGGGCGCCAACGCCGAGGGCTACGAGCGCTACGAACTTCCGTACTTCCCCGGGGAGCTGTGGTGGCGCAAGGAGGGAAACGCCTGGAACGGGTTCTGGATTCGCCCGGACCGCGGCGAGCGCTACGATTTGCGCTTGGAGCGTGGACCGCTTCCTCGGTTTGACCTGCCCGAAGGCCGCGAACCCAGGGAAGTTTTGGCCGCCCGCTACGGGTTGAAAATGCACCATCCCGACCAGCCCGCCGAGCAGGGAAGCAATGCCATTGCGGTGCTGGAAGAGCAGGCCGACGGACGCGTGCTCGGAACGATCATGACCGAGTCGGGCGACTACCGCTACCTGGCCGGAACCCGCCGCGGGAACCGCGTTCACCTCAGCACGTTTAATGGGGTGTTTGCCTATGTGTTTGAGCTGGAATTGCTGCCGGGCGGCGGGATTCAGGGCCGCCAAATCGTGAGTGCCACCCGAGCGCAGTCCATCGTTGGCAAGGCTGACCCCGAAGCGAAGTTGGCTGATCCCACGAGCCTAGCTGCGATGAAGCCGGGCGCGACGACCCTGACGTTTTCGCTGCCGCACTACCAAACAGGCGCGCTTTTTAGTCCGGAATTGGGCAAGCCCGCCGTGATTCAAATTATGGGGTCTTGGTGCCCGAACTGCGTCGACGAGAGTAATGCGTTTAAGCAGTTTCACGCGGCGTTTCCTGACGTGCAGTTTTTTGGTGTGACGTTTGAACGCAGCGCCGAGCGCGAGGCCGCTTTTGGCGCCATCGATAAGTTCGTTCGCGGCTTGGACCTTCGCTACCCGATTTTGTTCGCGGGACGGGCCGAGCGCGGAGCCGTAGAACGCGCGCTTGACGGCCTGGGCAACTTCCACTCCTACCCGACAACCATCTACTTGGACAAGCAGGGACGTGTGCGCAAGATTTACAGCGGTTTTTACGGACCCGGAACACCGGAGTACGAACCGTGGCTTCAGGAAACGCAAGCGTTCATTGAAAAGCTCCGGTCCGAATGAAGCCTTCGGGACCTGAGGCCTTCCTAAAACGACTCAAACGGCAACCTCCGAGGGACCTTGATGCCGTGGTGCACGAGCTTCACGACGCCGTTTTTGCCCGCACAAATTGCCTTGACTGCGCGAACTGCTGCAAAACCACCGGACCGCTGTGGACCGAACGCGACAAAGACCGTGTGGCCAAGCGCCTTCGGCTTAAAACAGCAGACTTCGAGGCCCGCTACCTGCGCCTTGACGAAGACGGCGATTGGGTGCTTCGGCAACTCCCCTGCCCTTTTTTAGAGTCGGACAACGCCTGTAGCATCTATGAAGACCGGCCCAAGGCGTGCCGCGAATACCCCCACACCGACCGCGTCAAGCAGGCCCAAATTCTGGATTTAACCGCCAAAAACGCGCTGATTTGCCCCGCGGTGGGCGAAATCGTAGCCCGAATGGAGGTTATCTACGCCGAAAAATCGGCAGGATCCACGCCAGCATCACCACGAGGACGGCGCCGATAAGGTTGTACCACAAAAAGCCGAGTTCCACGTGGCCTGCGACGGTGGCCGCATGGAGTGCTAGTACGAATGCTTCTGCAGCAATGCCCGCAACGAAGACCGCCCAGGATGGCCGCTTCGGGAACAGCCATGCGCACAAGAAAATTCCGAGCAACGGCCCATAAAACAGCGAGCCGATGAGGTTGACGAGCTGAATGAGGTTTTCGTACAGGCTGGCTAATAGGGCAATTCCCATGGCTACGAGACCCCAAAGAAGCGTCACCCACCGCGAGGTGGCGAGCGTTTCGCGCAAGCCGAGCATGCGCCCAAAGTCGATCATCGACGTGGCCGCCAAGGAATTGATTTCGGCACTGGAGCTCGACATGGCCCCAGCCATGATGACGGCGAGGAGCAGACCGAGCAATCCGACGGGCATGTGGTTTAAGGCCCACCCCAAGAAAACGTAGTCCACGTCTTTGGTTTCGAGCTCAGGCGCACGGTCCTTGACCACCGAAGTGGCCTGGGCTTTGAGGTTTTGTTGTTCCGAGCGGAGCGCCGCGAGTGCCGCTTGGCGGTCGGGGGTTTCGGGAGCGGCCGCAAGCTGGGCCCGTTCCGACTGCAGCTGTGCCCATTGCGCATCAATCGACGCAGCCTCGGGAAGGGTTTTCCAGGTTGACGCCACCGCAGGGTTGTGCCACAAGGGTTCGGTGGACAGGTGCATGCGCACAAGGAGCAGCAAGCCAAGACTCAAAATGAACAACTGCATGGGCACCTTGACGAGCCCGGTCACAAGGAATCCGCGGCGAATTTCGGTTAAGCTTTTGCCCGAAAGGTAGCGGCCGACCTGGCTTTGGTCCGTTCCGAAGTAGGCCATTGCGAGAAAAAAGCCGCCCGCGATCCCGGACCAAACGGTGTAGCGACTAGCCGGATTCCAGGACCAATCAAGTACTTGGTCGTGGCCGTAGGCCGAGGCGATGGACCACGCCCCCTTCAACCCCATTTCAGTAGGAATTCCTTGGTAAAGCACCAGCCAGGCCGCTACTAGCCCAATCATGATTACCGCCATTTGTGCGGTCTGGGTCACTTCCACTGCCTTGTACCCGCCAAACGCCGTGTAGGCCACGACCACGAGTCCGATTGCCACGACCGTGGCGCCAAGATCCCAGTGAAAGACGGCCGAGAGCACGATGGCCGGCGCGTACAGGGTAATGCCGGCCGCGAGGCTGCGCGAAAGCAAAAAAAGCACGGCGGCGAGTCCCCGAACGCGGGAGCCAAAAATGCCCTCGAGGTATTCGTAGGCGGTGCGGGCTCCGCTTTGCATGTACCGCGGAACCACCCAGGCTCCGAGAACCAATAGGGCGATGGGCATACCCAAGTAAAACTGGGCGAAGCGAAGTCCGTCGGCAAAGCCCTGACCGGGGGTGCTGATGAAGGTAATGGCCGACGCTTGGGTCGCGATGATACCCATCGCCATGGCCCACCAACTCGATTGGTGGGTGCCGCTTAGGAATTCGGTAGCGGACTCCTTTCGGCGCGAAACCCACATGCCGTAGAGGGCAATGCCGCCGATGCTCAGCACGAGGGCGGCTAAGTCCCAGGGGTTGAGGCTAGTGTTCATGGGCCACGAGGTTTGCTAGGATGCGGTACGCGCCGGGAACACCTTCACGCCACTGCCGAAAGAGCGCTAGACCACAGTACGTTACACTTCCTTGGCCGTAGCGCGCCGTGATCAGGGCGCCTTGGGTTGCGGATTCTCCGGGGTCGGACCATTCGATGAGCGGCGTGTAGTCGGATGGCCATTTTTCGGCGAAGTAGAGTCCGCGCTCTTGAACCCAGCCCTCAAAGTCGGCGGCAGTCAGGGTGTTGGGCGTCGTCCAAATCGGGTGCTTTGGCTTAAGGACGGTGGGCGGCACCGATTCAACGGTTACCCGTTTGCGCCCGAGTTCAAACGGAATGGGACCCATTTGGTCGGCCGTGCGGTCGGTGCTAGCCGTAGTATACTGCATGACCAGGCGCCCTCCCGCCTTAATCCAGGGCTCGAGGAGCGCGTTGGCGCGGTCCATTCCCGGCGTGGCGTTGAAGGCGCGGATTCCAGTAACAACGGCCGAGAGGCCATTCAGGTCCTGGGCGGTCATCGTGCGCGGATCCAGTTGGCGCACCGCAAATCCGAGTTGCCCTAGCGCCTCAGCCGCGTCGTCGCCTGCACCCTCGATCACGCCCACAGTCGCCTCTGGGAGGTTCATCGGCAGGTAGCGCATCGGAATTCCTCCTTCGGTCCAAACCTCGGTGTGGGGAATGTGGTCGTAGCGGAGCTCCACCACCGCGCGCAGGGCCCGGCCGTCCGACCAAAACTCAAGTAATCCAGGCTCTGGGTTAGCGCCGGGCTCAACCACCACAACGTAGCGCTGATCTCGGTCGCTGTGGGGTGCGGCCGTCCACTTCAGCACGTTGGGCGAACGAAGCTTCCAGCCCTTGGGCACGCGGACCTCCACCGCGAAGTCCTTGGCCAAGGCCCAGCGGGTAAAGGTGACGTCGATGCGGTAGGCTATGTCATGGGTTGCGACCAGCGCGGGCAGCTCCACGTGCACGCTCAGCGGGTCGGCGTGAATCACGGGGCGGCGAAGTTCGCCTTTCACGCGGTCGCCTGCAGTGCAGTAGGCCGTCTCGAGCGGATTCGCTTCAAATTCCGCGCGTTCGCCGGGCTGCAGAAGTCGGCCGTAGACTTCAAAGGGCTCAGGGGATTCGTTGACCGCCACTTCCCAACGGCGAAGGGGCAGGCTGTCGCGGTCCGTAAACCACGGCCGGTCGGCGAGCACGTCACGCCAGAGGTGCAGCGGAGGGCGTTCACTCGGAATACGGGGCGTATCCCAGGCGCAGGGCTGTCCGGCCAGCAGCTGCAAAAATTCGTTTCGGAATCCGTGGTCGTTGACGGCTCCAAAGCCTTGGGACTTGTGCATGCTGCGGGCCTCGGTGCCGATTTGAAGCACGGATTTGCCCAACGCCTCGTGGTAGCCCCCGATGCGAAGCTTTACCAAACTGTCGCTCACCGACGCGGAATCCAAGTCCTTTGCCCACCACGACGAGGTATTCCAGTACACGGCTCGAGGCGCCCAGTCGCCGTTGCACTTGCGGTCGCGCTGCAGCCGTGCAAAGAGGTCGAGCGCAAGCATGGCTGAAGCCGTGTGATGGCCGTGACCAGCCCGGGCATCGGGCGGAAAACGCGTCACAATGACGTCCGGTCGGAATTCCGCAGCCAACGCAAAGAGTTCGCCCAGAACGAGTTCGCGATCCCACACCTGAAACGTCTCTTCTGGGTTTTTGCTGAATCCAAAGTCCGGCGCCGAGGTAAAAAACTGCTGAGCGCCGTCGATTTTTCGGGCTTCGCGCAGTTCCGCTTCGCGAATTACGCCCAAGGCGGGTCCCAATTCGGGGCCGATCAGGTTTTGTCCGCCCTCGCCACGCGTCAAACTGACGTAGGCCACCTCGCGCCCCTCGGCCCGGGACCAGTGGGCAATGAGACGCGTGTTTTCGTCGTCGGGATGCGCGGCAACGTAGAGTATTCGCTGTACCGGCTGCGCACTCGCTCCCGCGGCCAAGCCCGCCGCCAGCGCAAGCGTTAAACTAAACTTCGTCATTCTCGTTCTAAATTGTACCTCTTATTCTCGTTTCGCTGATGAAAGTACGCCTACTTGCCGTGGCCGCCCTAGTGGCAGGCCAATTGTTTGCCCAAAATACTATACCGAACACCGCTCGAGTTCTTCTGCAATCGGGCACGTATTCACTTTTGGAGTCTAGTGCAGAACAGGTTCGCGGCATGGGCTCAACGAGTGGCCGACAAGTGCGCGTTGTTGCCTTTAATCGCCCTTTGACGCAGCTAGAATGGGCGACGTGGAGTGCGAAGGGCGCGATAAACCACGGCTACCTTCCGCTGAACGCCTACCTCGTAGAATTCCAGCGGGAAGATTCGTGGTTGGAGCTCGCCAACCTGCCAATACTCGGAGCCAGCCCCTTTACTCCCCTAATGAAGTTGAGTAGCCAGCTCGCGGAAGGCTCTTTTCCCGATTATGCATGGTCAGGCGCAGACGTAGAGCTTTTGGTGGTTCCGCTCGCAACCGCTTCGCGCGAAGCAGTAGTCCGCGACCTCAACCGAATTGGCCGTGTAGTCGGCAGTTCCGCACTTGGAATCCAGGTGGTAATCAAGCCCGCCGACCTCGGGCGAGTTACCAAGCTGGCCGACGTGCAGTTCGTGCAACCTAAAGAGGCTCCCGCAGAACCAGAAAACGTAATCGGCACCAAAAACCACCGCGCCAATGCGATTCGCGTTCCGTACCTCGGCGGCCGAAACTACCGCGGGACTGGGGTAACCGTCGGCCACGGCGACGACGGCGACATTCAGCCCCACATTGATTTCAAAGGACGTATTGCGGCGAATTTTGGCGGACCCAGCCAAGGAAACCACGGAGACCACGTAGCCGGTACCATATTCGGCGCAGGAAACCTAAACCCCGACGGCGAAGGCCAAGCCCCGGGTGCCTCGCTCGTCTACTACGACTACCCCGCCAACCTGAACAGCGTCGACAACCACTACGCGCTCTATGGGGTGCGCGTAACCGCCAGCAGCTACTCCAACGGCTGCAACGCCGGCTACACCGCGTTCACACAGCAAATGGACCAAGACATCATCGACAACTACCATTTGATGCACGTGTTCTCGGCCGGCAACAGCGGTACGTCCAACTGCAACTACGGCGCCGGTGCGGGTTGGGGCAACATCACTGGCGGACAAAAACAGGGCAAAAACGTGATTGCCGTCGCCAACCTCCAAGGCACTGACGTGATCGCGGGCTCAAGTAGCCGTGGCCCCGCGCACGACGGCCGTATCAAGCCTGACGTAGCTGCTTTAGGCACCAACGTTTTCTCGTGTTCATCCCCAAATAGCTACGCCACCTTAACCGGAACATCGATGGCCTGTCCTGGAACCGCGGGCGTATTGGCTCAGCTTTACGACGCCTACCGCCAAACACATTCGGGCCAGGACCCCCACGGCGGCCTCATGAAGGCGATTTTAATGAACACTGCCGACGATCTGGGTCAACCGGGGCCAGACTTCATTCACGGCTACGGGCGTATGAACGCGCTGCGGGCCGCCAAAAGCATCGAGCAAAACCAGTTCGCCAAAGACAGCCTTTCTCCGGGCGAAACCGACACGTTGCGCATTACGGTGCCGGTTGGCACACAGGCAGTGCGCATCATGCTGCACTGGACCGACCCGGCCGCCACAGTCAACGCGGGCCGTGCGCTGGTCAACAACCTAAACGGAGTGCTCAAACAGGGCACGTCAAGCTGGCTGCCCTGGGTGCTCAATCCCACTCCTACGGCTACGGCGCTCAATAGCCCCGCGGTACGCGCGGTCGACAGCCTCAATACGGCGGAGCAGTTTGAAGTGCTTAACCCTACTCCGGGTGACTTTGACTTGATCGTGAGCGGAAGCGTAGCCGTTGGAAGTGCCCAAGAGTACTTTGTGACGTGGTCGTTTGTGGCTGCCGACGTAGAACTTACCTACCCCGTTGGCGGCGAAGTTTTGGTAGCTGGTCAAAGCACGCCAGTGCGCTGGGATTCAGAGCCCAACGGCACAGCCTACCAACTGAGTGCCTCCTACGACAACGGGGCAACGTGGAGTGTCATCGCCAACCCTGGAGCCAACGCCGACCAAGCGAACTGGTCGGTACCCGCGGGGGTAAACGACCAAATGTGGCTGCGCATCGTGCGCGGCACCCAAGGGGACACAACCGACGTGGTACTTAGCCGCATCGGCGTGCCCACCAACCTCAACCACCAATGGACCTGCCCGGATTCCTTCAAAGTGTCTTGGAACCCCGTGGTTGGCGCAGCCGGCTACGTAGTCTACCGCCTCGGCGCGAAGTACATGGATCCTGTCGACACGGTGACCGCCACCAACTATGTGTTCACCGGCAGCAACCCCAACGTCGCCGAGTGGTTTAGCGTGGCGGCGCTTACGCCGGCCGGCCGAGCAGGAAAACGCGCTGTTGCCGTGGAAAAACCAGCCGGAATTCAAGGTTGCATCGTCACCCAGGATGCCGCCTTGTCGGCAATTGTCAACCCTTCTGGCCGAATGCCGGATTGCCAGCCACTAGGTAGTATTCCGATTGAAGTTCGGCTCCTGAACCCTGCGACCCAGGCCCTAACCTCGGTACCCGTCGCGGTCCGCCTTGGCACTGGACCCATCCAGCGCGACACGGTGGCAGTACAATTGACTTCCACCCAATCCGCCGTGGTCCAGCTCACGCCAACCCTGAGCCTGCCCGGCATCGGAAGCTACACCATTCGGATTTGGACTGAACTTCCCGGCGACCAAAACCCGTACAACGACACGCTCAGTACGAGCGTGAATGTGACAGCGAGCGGCACGCCGGTCAGCCTGCCCTACGCCGAGAACTTCAGCAGCTTTGTGAGCTGCCCGACCACCTCAAACTGCGGCGTGACCACCTGCTCCCTCACCAACGGCTGGGTGAACGCAACCAACGGCAGCGAAGACCAGCACGACTGGCGCACCGACGCAGGCGGTACCCCCACGACCGGAACCGGTCCTACGGGCGGTGCCAACGGTGGCGGCCCAACCGACAACTACCTCTACTTGGAAGCAACCAACTGCTTGAATTCAACCGCAATGGTCTTCACGCCCTGCATAAACCTTACCGGCAGTAGCTTACCGCAACTCAGCTTTGCAGCCCACATGCTTGGCACCAACCAAGGTGAGCTCCACGTAGACGTGCTTTCGGGCGGACGTTGGCACCTTGACGTGTGTGCCCCGCTGGTCGGAGACAAAGGCAGCAGCTGGGTCAATGTGACGGCCTCGCTGATGCCCTTTACGGGTAAAACAATCGTGGTGCGCTTCCGCGGCACTACCGGCAATGGCGGATTGAGCGACATCGCGATTGACGCGATCACCGTTAGCGAAGTCACGTCAGCACCTCAAGCGGCAATGCAGCTTCCATCCGCAGCGCCCTGCCTCAACCAGGTGGTACAGCTCTTCGACGCCTCGACCAACAGCCCCGCCTCGTGGCGCTGGATTATCACGCCGCGCACCGGAGTGAGCTTTGCCAACGGCAGCGATTCGACAAGCAAAAATCCATGGGTGTCGTTCAGCGCCCTCGGAACCTACAGCGTGCAGCTCATCGCCACGAACCCATTTGGGTCTGACACGGCAACCAGTACCACGGGTATTGCGCTGACGGCGGGCGCACCCCTGCCCTTCGCAGAGCCTTTTGGTCCCTCCCTGCCGCTTGGATGGTCAGTCGACAACCCAGACGGTGGAATCACATGGGCCATTTCAAACTGCATCGGGGTTGCGGGTACTTCGACGAACGCGGTAACCGTGAATTTCTTCAACTACAGCTCCACACTCCAAGAGGACGGTTTGGTCACTCCCGGAATCGACTTATCGGGCACCAACCTGCCCTACCTCGTATTTGACTTGGCGTATGCACCCTACGATGCGAGCTACATAGATGGCCTACGTATCGAGTACAGCACCAACTGCGGCAGCACCTGGGCACCCACAGGGTATGCTAAGTCAGGGTCCGCACTCGCTACCAAAGCCGCGCAGACCACCAACTTCACGCCGTCGTTGGCAAGCCACTGGCGTCGCGACAGTATTGCGCTGCCCGCGAGCATTTCGGGACCGAGCGTCAAGTTCAGGTTTGTCGGGGTAAACGGTTACGGCAACAACCTGTTCCTCGACAACATACAGGTCTATGATTTGGGCGCCGCTGCACCCGTAGCCAGCATTTCGGCCAGTGCCACGGTCGACGTGTGCGTTTTGGACACGGTCTACTTTAGCGCCGTCAACCCCGGAAACGCCCTCGCGCAATGGACCTTTGGCCCCGGCGCGGTTCCAAGTGTGGCGACAGGTCCCGGCAACCACGCCGTGTACTTTTTCTCGCCTGGTCCCAAAACCATTACCCTCCAACTGAACGGTGCAGGCGGTACCGACCGAGATACCGTCAGCTTGAACGCAGTACCCAACCTAAGCAGCACGTGGAGTATTCAGACCGACAGCGCCTTTGTGCTCCGCGGACAAGCCGCCGTTACCCAGGGAAGTGCCCTAGGATACCTCTGGGATTTCGGCGACGGCACCACGGCCACGACGGCCGCTGTGCGCCACGTATATGCTGCAGCGGGAACCTACCCCGTCCAGCTAACGGTCGACGGCCCCTGCAACGACGTGGTATTTCAGACCAACGCGGTAATCAGTTCCATTGGCCTTGGCGAGGGCAACGCGAAATGGGCCGCTACGCCCAACCCGACCGACGGAATGCTTTGGGTTGAGGGCGAAGGCCAGCCTGAAACGTTTGTGCTCACCGACCTGGCGGGCCGAATCGTATACCAGGGAACGTGGCCGGAGCGCGGAAGTCTGGACTTGAGCTCGCTGAGCGCCGGAAGCTACGTGCTTGAACTTAACGGGCACGGACGAAGGGAACGCCACCTTATTGTGAAGCGCTAACCCACCGCGCGGTACCCACAAGGCCGGACTCCGTTGAGGTGCTCCGGCCTTACTTTTTAGGCCCTGCCGCGAGAAGGATTGCCGTGAGGAATCCGTTCACCAAAATCAGTTCAAAGCCAAACGTGTACCCGAGGTAGGCAGGGCCCATAATGCTCGCAGCATACGTCAGCACCGGGCCGGCAAGGCACGCGACCGGAATCCACCAACCGATCGGCCGCGCCGAGGTGAGTTGCCCCAACGCAAACAGTCCGAGCAGCGGTCCATACGTGTAGCCCGCCGCCGTAAAGATGGTTGTAATGATGCTTTTATCGGCAAACGGCTTGACCGCAATCATGAGTGCCCCCACGGCTACCGTCATCGCAATGTGAACGTTGCGCCGCAGGCGTTCGGCACGCGCTGGAGCCATGTGCTCCACGCCGAGGATGTCCACCGAAAACGAGGTCGTCAGGGCGGTCAGCGCAGAGTCCGCGCTGGAATAGGCTGCGGCCACCAGGCCGAGGACAAACAGCACGCCAATGGCGACCGGCATCTCTGGCGAAAGTGCCACCGCCGCGAACAGGCCGTCGCCGACCACGCTGATTCCGGTGCCTGCCGCATACCGGTACAGCACAATCCCAAGCGCCAGAAACAACAGGTTCACGGCAACCAGCACCACGCTGAACACGACCATGTTGAGTTGAGCCTCCTTCAGGCTGCGGCACGTCAGGTTTTTCTGCATCATATCTTGATCTAGGCCGGTCATCGTGATGGTGATGAACATGCCTCCGAGGAACTGCTTCCAAAAATTGCGTCCGTCAGAAGCATCCGGAAAAAACCACTGCGATTCGGGTTGCTGCCAAAGCCAATTCCAGGGCTCGCTGACCCCTAGGTCACCGAGCAGTACCACCAGCACCCACACCAAAACACCCAGCATCGCGGCCGTTTGAAGGGTATCGGTGAACACTACGGCGCGAATTCCGCCCCGGTGGGTATACAACCAAATGAGGCCCAGCACCCCAAACACGGTTGCACCAAACGGTAGTCCGAAGGGTTTGGCCACCAAATCGTGCAAAATGGCCGCAACCAAGAACAAACGAAGCGACGACCCCACCCAGCGCGACACAATGAATAGCCAGGCCCCGGTTCGGTAGGCGGTCAGCCCAAATCGCTGGTCGAGGTAGCCATAAATAGTGGTGGTCGCGGTTCGGTAGTACAGCGGAAGCAGCACAAACGCCACCACCGCATACCCCACCACATAGCCGAGCACCATTTGCAGGTAGCTGAACGACGACGTACCGACCCACCCCGGCACCGAGACAAACGTCACGCCGCTAAGCGAAGCGCCAATCATCCCAAAGCTCACAAGCCACCAGGGACTTTGGCGTCCAGCCGTGAAAAACTGGGAATTATCGGTTTTCACTCGGCGCGTTGCCCATTCAGCAACGACCACCAAAAGAGCGAAGTACGCCGCTAAAACGGCAAGTACGAGGTAGGGACCGTGGATCATGGCCACAAAGATGCCGTATTTTTGGACGATGGAACTACCCTCGGCCGCATTAGAACGCGCAGTGAGCGAATTAGCTCGGTTGCCGGGGATCGGAAGGCGTTCCGCCCTAAGGCTGGCCCTGCACCTCATCCAGCAAGGAGGCGACCGCATGACCCAATTGGCCGACGCCATCCACAACCTCGCGGAACAAACCACGTTGTGTACCCAGTGCCACTCGCTCAGCGATACACCCATTTGTGCCATATGTTCCGACGGCCGACGCGACCCCCAAACCCTTTGTGTGGTAGAAGACGTGCGCGACGTGCTTGCCCTTGAAAACACACAGGCCTTTCGTGGCCGCTACCACGTTTTGGGCGGACTGATTTCGCCCATGGACGGCATGGGGCCCGGCGACCTTAGCATCGACCACCTCGTGACCCGGGTGGCAGACGAGCACGTTACCGAAGTCCTTTTTGCACTCAGCACGACCATGGAAGGCGACACCACTGCGTTTTACCTCTACCGCCGCCTTCAACCGCTGGGCGTGAGTTTGACGGTGATGGCCCGTGGACTCCCGGTGGGCGACGCCTTGGAGTACGCTGACGAACGCACCCTTAGCCGGGCCGTCGAGCAGCGCGTACCCTACGAGCAAACGATTAAAGGCTAACTTCACCTCGTGCGCCTTTCGGTCCTCATTGTCAACTACAACGTCAAGTCCTTTCTTGACCAGTGCTTGCGCTCGGTGCGGAGCGCTGCGCGCGGCCTCGACGTCGAAGTGATCGTCGTCGACAACGCCTCGACCGACGGCAGCGGCGATTGGATTCCGGCACAATTCCCCGAAGTGCGCTGGATCGCTTCCCCAAGCAACCTTGGCTTCGGACGCGCCAACAACCTCGCCCTTGGCGAGGCCACCGGCGACGTGGTGCTCTACCTCAACCCCGACACCGTCGTCCCCGAAGACAACTTCACTTCGGCCCTCGCCTACTTAACCGCGCATCCCGAGGTCGGCTCCCTTGGCTGCCGCATGATCGACGGCACCGGCGCCTTTTTACCCGAATCCAAGCGCGCACTGCCCACCCCAAGTGTGGCCTTGTACCGCTTGTTAGGACTCAGCGCCCTGGCGCCGCGCAGCCCGCGCTTCGCCCGCTACTACCTCGGCCACCTTCCGGAAGGCCAAAACGCCGAGGTCGACGTGCACTGCGGCGCGTGGATGATGGTGCGCAAGCCGATCCTCGACCAGCTCGGAGGCTTTGACGAAGCCTTTTTCATGTACGGCGAAGACATCGACTTGAGCTACCGAATCCAGCAGGCGGGCTGGCAAAACCACTATCTGGCCACCTCGCCCATCATCCACTACAAGGGCGAGTCCACCAAGCACGCCACCTGGAAGTACGTGCGCACCTTCCACGAGGCCATGGACATTTTTGCTCGCAAGCATTTTGCCGGCCGGGCTGCGGCCTTCTCTGCCCTAATTCGCCTCGGAATCTACGCCAAAGCCAGCGCCTCGATGCTGCAGCGCTGGGCGACGCTCGTGCTGCCGCTTCTCGTGGAGCTTGGCCTCGGACTCTTTTTGGCGGAGGCCATGACCGGCTACTGGGAACGTTCCCACCGCTACGTGGAAGGCGGGGCCTACCCAGCGATCTACCGCCAGTGGGTGCTGCCGGCTTATGCCCTGGTTTGGTTTGGCACCTACCATGTTTTGGGCGGAGCTCGGGGAGCGCTGCGGCGCTGGTTCACCAGCGGGCTCCTTGCCACCTTGGCGCTGCTCGTGGGGTACGGGCTGCTGCCCCTGGAGTTGCGGTTTTCGCGAGCGCTCGTGCTGCTGTCGTCGCTGCTTTTTGCGGTGGCGTCGCTCGGAATTCGGGCGCTTCGCTTGGCGGGGGCGTTGCGCGAGCGCGGTCTTCTTCGAAGCGGAACCGCCCACTTCGGCCGGACCGGAACGCCCGTTTCGCCCAGCGAAAACCCCATCGACTACGACCTCCCTTGGAACGACCACCGATTGGCCGCCCTCCAAACCTTTCAACCCAGCGTCGTGGCCCTGCACCCCGGCAGCGACCTGAGCTTCAGCGACTGCATTCAGCTCATGCTCCAGCTGCGCGGGCAGGGAATCCGATTCCGCACCGTCTACCCCGAATGGTCGCTGGGCAGCGACGACCGCCGTTTTTCGTCTGACGTCAGCATCCCAGAGCTGGACAAGCCCGCCGTGCGCCGGAGCCGCCGCGTGCTCCACCTGGGCATCGCCCTCCTGCTCGTTGCCCTTCTTCCCCTCGCCCTGTGTACCCGACGCGGTCGTTTTTATGTGAAGCACCTGCTGCCGGTGCTGCGCGGAACGCGATCCTGGGTTGGCTACGCTGGCGACGGGATCGGACTCAGCCCCATTCCGCCCGGGATTGTTCCCCATGTGCCACCAAGCGGAGTCCCAGAATGGGACCGAGAAGCCGACCGCCGGTATGCGATGCGTTGGCATGTGGATTTAGACGTTTATGCACTTCTTCGCCGGCATCCTATGCCGTAAATTTGCCGCACAACCCCAGCGACTATGTTTGAATTGACGATGCCCAAGATGGGCGAATCCGTAGCAGAGGCCACGATCACGCAATGGCTCAAAAACGAAGGCGATTCCATCTCCCTCGATGAATCCGTTTTAACGATTGCTACCGACAAAGTTGACAGCGACATTCCGTCGCCCGTTGCCGGGATCCTGGTGAAAAAATTGTTCAACGAGAACGACGTCATTCAAGTTGGTCAAGTCATTGCCCACATTGACACCGGGGACGGCAAAGCCGCTGCTCCGGCTCCTGTAGCCGCTGCAGCCCCCGTTGCTGCTGCATCTGAGGTTTCAGCGCCCGCCACAACTCCAGCTCCAGCAGAGCAGCCTGCAGCCAGCACCCCACAACCAGCCGCGAACAACCATGCTCCAGTTGCCAAAGGAAGCGGCGCTCGCTTCTATTCACCTTTAGTGCGCAGCATGGCCGCCCAAGAGGGGCTCTCGCAGGCTGACCTTGACCAAATCGAAGGATCTGGCCAGGAAGGCCGTGTTACCAAGTACGACGTGCTGGCCTACTTGGCCCAGCGCGCCAGCGGCGTCGTTCCGGCCGCTGCGGCATCTGCACCCGCTCCGGCAGCAGCAATCGAAACCTTGGCAGCGCCTGCCCCCACAAAGGCTTCTGATTCCGCGCCAGCAGGCCATGGATTCAAGGCCCCGGCGCCGACGATTTTCCCGGGAGACGAAATCCGCGAAATGGACCGCATGCGCAAGATCATCGCCGACCACATGGTGATGAGCAAGCACGTTTCGCCCCACGTAACCTCGTTTGTCGAGGCCGACGTGACAGCAATCGTTCGCTGGCGCGAAAAAGTCAAAGGCAGCTACGAAAAGCGCGAAGGCGAAAAGCTCACCTTCACGCCCATTTTCATGGAGGCCGTAGTGAAGGCCATCAAGGACTTCCCCAACATCAACGTCAGCATTGACGGCAACAACATTGTCTACCACAAGCCGATCAACCTGGGCATGGCTACGGCGTTGCCAAGCGGAAACCTCATTGTTCCGGTCATTAAAAACGCCGACCGCCTCAGCCTGAGCGGCATGACCAAAGAGGTCAATGAACTTGCCAATAAGGCGCGCAGCAACGCCCTCAAGCCCGACGACATTCAGGGTGGAACCTACACGGTAACCAACGTGGGCAGCTTCGGAAACATTCTGGGCACCCCCATCATCAACCAGCCTCAAGTTGCGATTTTGGCCCTCGGTGCCATTCGCAAAATGCCCGCTGTGGTGGAGACGGCTGAAGGGGACGTGATCGCCATTCGCCACAAAATGTTCTTGTCGCACTCCTACGACCACCGCGTGGTTGACGGAGCGCTAGGCGGCATGTTTGTGCGCCGCGTTGCCGACTACCTCGAGCAGTGGGATCCGAACCGCGAAATCTGATGCGGCTCGCCCGCCCACTCTGCGTTTTTGACATCGAATCAACCGGTGTCAACGTCGTTCACGACCGCATCGTTGAACTCTGTGTACTCCGCGTACTCCCCGACGGAACCGAAACGGTCAAAACCTGGCGGGTGAACCCGGGTATTCCCATTCCGCCGGCAGCCACCGCAATTCACGGAATTAGCGATGCCGACGTGGCCGACGCCCCGCCGTTTGCCGGCATCCTATCTGAACTCGTCCCCATGATCCAAGGGAGCGACCTCGCCGGCTACAACAGCAACAAGTTCGATATTCCGATGCTCGCGGAGGAGCTGCTTCGCGCTGGAAGCGACCTCGACCTCAGCCAATGCCGAAGCGTCGACGTTCAGAATATTTTTCACAAAAAGGAGCCCCGCACCCTGAGCGCCGCCTACCGATTTTACTGCCAAGCAGATCTCGAAAACGCCCATACCGCCGAGGCCGACGTGCGCGCAACCTACGAGGTGCTTCGTGCGCAACTCGAACGCTATCCTGACCTCCCCCAAGAGGTACCGGCCCTCAGCGACTTCAGCACGATGCACAAAGCGGCCGACTTCGCAGGATTCATCACGTTTGACGAGCAAGGACACGAACAGTTTAGCTTCGGCAAGTACAAGGGCCAGCGCGTAAGCCATGTGCTCCTGAAGGACCCAGGGTACTATTCCTGGCTGCAAAATGCCGATTTTCCGTTGTTTACGAAGAAAATCCTCACGGCCATTCGGCTGCGCCAGTCATGAAGATAATTTGTGTCGGACGCAACTACCGCGCCCACGCCGAAGAGCTGGGCAACGCGATTCCCGAGGAACCGGTAATTTTTTGCAAGCCTGATTCCGCGCTGCTTCCGCCTCGAAATCCGTTTGTGATTCCGCCTTGGACCCACGACGTGCACCACGAAATCGAGTGGGTGGTTCGCATTGCCAAAGTAGGCAAGTACATCGAACCGCGCTTCGCCTACAGCTACCTCGACGCCATGACGGTAGGCCTCGACTTCACAGCAAGAGACCTTCAAACCGAGCTCAAAAACAAGGGTTTACCCTGGGAACGCGCGAAAGGTTTTGACGGCAGCGCGGTCCTCGGAACCTGGCTTCCCATCCCAAGCGAACCGGCCGCCCACGAATTGTGGTTAGAAAAAAATGGCATTGAAGTTCAGCGAGGCAATACGGCCGACTTCCTTCATTCGGTCGAACACATCATCGCTTTTGTAAGCCAGCATTTCACGCTGAAAAAAGGCGACATTTTATTCACCGGAACCCCCGCCGGGGTAGGCCCCGTGGCGGCGGGAGATCGCCTAGAGGGCTTTTTAAATGGTGAATCCCTGCTTCGGCTGAACGTACGTTAAGCACTAGCTTCGGCGACTTCTCGTATATTTGAAGTTCTAGGTTTATACCCAACCGAGAACGAACGCCTACTATGACGCACTTACTACGCCGCCTTGGTCTTGCCCTCATTGCGCAAACTGCACTGATAATCAGTGCACAAGCGCAAGTTACCACGGTATATTCTGAAAACTTTGACTCGCCTCCGCACAACGTCACCACCTTCCATACGCAGCCGGGCCCCAGTCCGTTTTGGAACGACACAAGCGCTTTGAGCGTTAGCGGCACGCACAGCTACCATGCTAACGTCTTGCCCCAAGACACGGTCTATTTTCAAACCCTCGCCTTTTCAACGGTTGGCAACTCCTTTGTGCGTCTTTCGTTCGACCACATCGGCAAAATTCACTTCGGTCAGCGCGGGTACATCAGCGTCTCCACCAACAACGGCGCCACTTGGACGACGCTAAGTGGTACCCACTACCGCGGATCCAGTACCAGTTTTGCAACCTTGGGGTACGTAAACGAAGTCATGTATGCCAACTCCGCTACCTCACCGTATTGGGGCGGAGCCACAACCGTTGGTCAAGGTATCGCACCAACAAACGGATGGTGGGCAAACGAAGTATTCGACATTTCCAGTATTGCGGGCAGCGGACCATCTGGCACCGGCACCGGATTTTCGCAAGTTTTGGTTCGATTTGCCCTCCAGTACCGCGTTCCGAGCGGAACGGCCCAGACGGCTGGCTGGTTCATTGACAACGTGAAAGTTGAAGCGGCCCCATGTGAGCTCATTCCGCCCATCATCAAGTGGAACCTCAATCCGCGAAAAGAGCCCATCGGCGCACGCTACCAGGCTTCTGAGGAGATTCGGCTCCGGGCAACCGATAAAGTGCTCCCGAAGTCGGGCATGGACTCGGTTGTACTCCACTACCGTTTGAACAACGGTCCATGGAACTGGCTGAACATGACCGCAATTAACACGGCAAACTGCCCAGACTCCTCGGAGTACACCTACACGTTCACCAACCTCGTGGTTGGCGACACGGTCGACTGGTACGTGATTGCTTACGACTGCGCCTGCGACGAAAACACGGTGAGGTCCCCTTCTACGGCAGCGGCTGTGACATTCAACACATTCTGGCGCGACCCGTCGCCCCCCGCAGTGTGTGGACCGTCGCTTCCGAACAGCTTCCCGTTTGTGGTCACGCAGTTCCCGTACCTTGAGAACTTCGAAGCTTTTTACTGGATGGCCGGTACCGGCGCAGGAACTTCGGGCACGACGCACCGAGGGGTGTTCCCACTTGGAAACCCTCCGGCAGGCCGCAACTACGAAGTCAGTCCGAGTCCGCTCACGGCCGGCTTCGGATGGTCGGTTCGTACTGGTCCCACCGCCACATTCGGCACTGGACCTGCAGGCGACCATACCACCGGTGGGGGCAAGTACTTGTACACCGAAGCCTCACAGGGCACCTCGGGTAACAACACGCTGTTCATCACGCCCTGCTTTAAGCTCGACAACCTCCCTCACGTCGCTGCCGAATTCTACTACCACAAGTTTGGTGCACACATGGGCAACTTGCGCATCGACATCGATACCGGCACCGGATTTACCACCGGCAACGGAGTTATTGGCGCAGCCCTGATCGTCGGCCAAACCCAACGCAGCAATACGGAAGCTTGGAAGAAGGCCTTCCTCAACTTGAATCCCTACAAGGGCAAGTACGTGCGGCTGCGCTTCGTCGGCTTCAAGTCCAACACGGCCACGAACGACCGCGGAGACATGGCAATTGACGACATCAAGATCTTTCAGCCCTTCGTGCGCGACATCAACCTGCTTGAGTCGTTCAGTCCACGCAACGGTTTCTGTACGTACACCAACCAAGAAAACGTTCGTGTTTTGGTTCGGACCGAAGGATCTCAGACGTTGACGAAAATTCCGCTTGCGTTCTCAGTGAAAAATCTCAACACTGGGGTTACGGTCATCTCGCGAGATACGATTAACGGAACCTTTAATTTGGGCGATACGTTGACCTACAATTTTGTCCCTAAAGCCAACCTTAGCGCCTACACTGACTTCCAAGTATATATCTGGGCTGAACTCGCCAACGACGGCCAGCACAGCAATGACAGCATTGGGCCAATCACCATCGAACACATTCAGCCCATCACCTCGTTCCCGTACTTCCTAAACTTTGATGGTCCAGGATGGACTCCGGGCAACGGCACCACGGCCAACCCAGGAACCTTTGCCACGTCGGGTTGGTTTGCTTCTCCCGCCTCCAACAGCAGCGAGTACGCGTTCATGGTAGGTTCCAATCTTACGCCTACCCCGAACACTGGTCCGCGCTGGTCTACGGCGCGCAAGGGCAACTACATCTATGCCGAAGGAAATTATGGCGCAAACAGCCCCTTCGCCCTGTTCCAGCAAGAAGGCTGTATTGACCTTACGGGCATGACCACACCGGTTATTTCGTTTTCGTACCACATGTTCGGAGCCGACATCGCTTCACTTGGCGTTCAGGTGGTACCGTCGGGTAGTAACACGTGGACTACCCTGACTGCTTCTGTGCTTACCGGCCAACAGCAGACGGCAAATACCGACGATTGGCGCCACCAAATGGTCGACCTTACCGCCTACGCCGGCCAGACGATCAAACTGCGCTTTGTCGCAGGTAAGACTGCAGCGGGATCACTTGCAGACATTGCCATTGACGACATCTTGATTTACGACCGCCCCAACAACGACGTGGGGGTAACGGCAATCACTTCACCGCCGAACACCGTATTTCTAACTACACCCCAGAATTTAATTCTCAAGGTCCGCAACTACGGAAAACAGGCCAAAACAAACGTTCCAGTAACGGTTAAAGTCACCGACCTATGTTCGCCAAGTTCGACGAATACCTACACCTACACGGTGCCGAGCATCGCAGTGGGAGCCGAGGCCACGTTGACCGTAACCACTCCCGTGACCTATTGGGAAGGCGACCTTGAAATCAAGGCCTGGACTACGCTTGCCGGAGACGGATTTAGCCGTAACGATACCGCAGTGCGCGTCACCAACGGCAACACGAGCGCCATGATTCCATTTGGACCGTTAACGTTTGATAACTGTGTCGGAAACGAGTATTCCTTCTACGGCACCGGCGGAACCGGAACACTTCAAATGTGGGAAATGGGTACGGTAGGCCAAGGATGGACTGCTGCTTCCGGTACCCAAGCATGGATGACGGGGCTTAACCAGAACTACAAGGGCAACAACACCGAGTACCTTCGCATGCCCCCATTGACCAATTTCGACACCATCATGGGTGCCGAACTTCGCTTCAAGCACATCTTTGATTTTGCGCCAGGTGACGGCGGTAACGTAGAGTACCTGCTCAACGGAACATGGCGAACTCTTGGAAACGCTACGGCCAATATTGGTACCAACTGGTACGGTTCGAGCTACGGTTCTGCAGGTATTGTCAACCTCGGTAACCAACCTGGATGGGCTGGCAACAGCAGCAATCAGTGGATCACCTCCACCATTCCGCTGTCCTTGTGGAACTTCAGTGCAAACCCGCTCAACCTGCGCTTCCGCATGGGTGCCGGTGCAGGCAACTCGTCGCGCGGATGGGCCATTGACGACGTACAGATCTACGTTCCGCCCCAAAATTCAATGGCTCCCATTAACATTGACACCAAGGAGTACTTGATTGTACCCGATCAGACGTCAACGGTCAAAGTTTATCTAGAAAACACGGGAGCCAAACCGGTTAGTTCGATTCTCGTTCGCTACAAGGTGAACAACGGAGCGTGGACCACCTACGACACCCTGACGTTTTCGCCGGCTCTCCCCCGCGGAGGCCGACGCTGGCACGAATTCAGCCAACTTTGGCTGAACAACGGCGCAGGAACCTACAGCATCTGCGTTGAAACGTCTACGCCCAACGGCAAGCAAGACAACCTGGTGGCCGACGACCAACTGTGCTTGAACTTCCCTGTGTCCGACAAAATTTACATCGACGCCACAGGGTACTGCAACGACTTTGAAGACCCTGCCAAGGCGGCGTGGCTACCCCTCCACTCAACTGTGAAGACCGCCGCCCACGACTGGGAGTTCGGTACCCCCGGACAGACGGTCATCAGCAGTGCGGCAAGCGGAACCAAAGCTTGGATGACGAAGCTCACCTCGAACTACACACCGATGGGCCGCAGCTCACTTCACACGCCCTTCTTTGTGCTCGACAGCAACGTCGTGTACACCATGAAGTTTGACCACAACATGTTCTCGGAACAGTACCACGACGGCGGAAGCATCGACTGGTCCTACAACGGTGGCATTAACTGGTACACGCTAGGCAACGTGCTTCCTTCAGGCAAGTGGTACAACACGGTGCACGTGACGAGTCTTGACAACATCCGTCCGGGATGGTCAGGCACCACCAACGGTTGGACCCCGTCAAGTATCAACTTCACGGCCGACAACAGCGGTACGCTGGTATTCCGGTTCCGCTTCGGCTCGGACTACACTATTGTGAACGAAGGTTGGGCGATCGACAACTTCTGCCTGCAGCGCGCACCTCTTGGCACGCCCGCCGACATTCTGAATATCGGGGTGCCTGAAGCGAGCCTTGGCGACGCCTTCTTGGGCGGAGTGAGTCCAAGTCCCACGGCCGGCGGCACCGCAGGTGTTGACTTCCAGTCCAACGAGGGTGGAACCTTGCGCCTTACCGTGTACACGATGCTAGGTCAGCCCGTGTTCAGCCAGAACTTTGAGCACAGCGGCGGCCTCGTTCGCATGGAGTGGGAAACAGCCGAACTCCCTGCAGGCTTGTACAACGCGGTCATCGAGTGGAACGGACAGTCCTACACCCGCCGTTTCGTCCGTTAAGTTCGCGCGTCCAGCGCGCACTTTGAGCCAAAAAGGCAGTTGTTTGCACAAAACACTGCCTTTTTGTCGTTTAAGGCGCTAGGGCACAGGGCTTGAGCAGGTCTACGGCGTATGGACAACCTTACGTTAAAAACCCAATCTGCCCTGCAGGCCGCCCAGCAACTGGCGGTTTCGCGCGGGCACCAGGCCGTTGAATCGGCCCACATTCTGCTCGGTGCGTTGGAATCGGACCGAAGCTTCATGGAAGACTTGCTGCGTCGGGCCGGAATTGCCCCCGACGTGCTGGCTCGAACGGCCGAGGCGCTCCTGGCGAAGCAAGGCCGAGTTGAAGGCGGCGACGTCTACTTCAGCCGCACCGCTCAGTCTGCCCTAGCCCACGCCGCCGCTGCGGCTAAAAAATTTGGCGACGACTACGTCAGCTTGGAATTCGTCCTCCTGGGACTGGGGACTGCCAGCGACGCCATGGGGCAAGCCCTTCGGGACGCCGGCTTCCGCGAAAAGGAATTTACCGACGTCATTGCCCAGCTCCGCCAAGGCAAAAAAGCGCAGTCTGCGTCGGCCGAAGGCAGCTACCAAGCACTAAAGAAGTACGCGATTGACCTCAACGAACGCGCCGAGACCGGCAAGCTCGACCCCGTCATCGGCCGAGACGACGAAATTCGTCGGGTGCTGCAAATCCTGTCGCGCCGAACGAAAAACAATCCGGTCTTGGTCGGTGAACCCGGCGTAGGTAAAACCGCTATAGCCGAGGGCCTCGCCCACCGCATCGTGCGGGGCGACGTTCCCGAGAACCTCCAAGGCAAGAAGATCTTCTCGCTCGACATGGGCGCCCTGATTGCCGGCGCCAAGTACAAAGGCGAGTTTGAGGAGCGCCTCAAGTCGGTCGTCCAAGAGGTGACCAACGCCGAGGGCGAACTCATCCTCTTCATCGACGAAATTCACACCCTGGTGGGTGCGGGCGGCGGCGAAGGCGCGATGGACGCGGCCAACATCCTCAAGCCGGCGTTGGCCCGGGGCGAGCTGCGCTGCGTGGGCGCGACGACCTTGAACGAGTTCCAGAAGTACTTCGAAAAAGACAAGGCCCTGGAGCGCCGCTTTCAGAAGGTGCTGGTCGAAGAGCCCGACACCGAGGCTTCCATCGCCATCTTGCGCGGAATCAAAGAAAAATACGAAGGCCATCACAAGGTGCGCATCAAGGACGAATCGGTGGTGCAGTCCGTGCTGCTCAGCCAGCGCTACATCTCCGACCGCTTCTTGCCCGACAAGGCGATTGACCTGATGGACGAGGCGGCGTCCAAACTCCGCCTTGAAATCAACTCAAAGCCCGAGGAGCTCGACGACCTCGACCGCAAGATCATTCAGCTCGAAATTGAGCGCGAAGCCATTCAGCGCGAAGACGACCCGAAGCGACTGAACTTGCTCAAGCAGGAACTCGCCGCGCTCAACGAAAAACGAAGTGCGCTTGGCGCCCAATGGTCCGCCGAAAAAGAGGCCGTAGAACGCATCCAGCGGGCCAAAGAAGACGTGGAACGCCTCAAGCTCGAGGCCGAACAGGCCGAGCGCAACGGCGACTACGCCAAGGTGGCCGAGATCCGCTACGGCAAGCTCGCGGCGGCCGAGCAGGCGATCACCGACGGACTGGCTGCGCTCGACGCGATGCGCTCGGAACGCCGCGCCATGGTCCAAGAAGAGGTGGGTGCCGAGGACATCGCCGAGGTGGTGTCGCGCTGGACGGGAATTCCCGTGAGCAAAATGCTCGAGAGTGAACGAAGTAAGCTGTTGCGGCTCGAAGACGAGCTCCACCAGCGCGTGGTGGGCCAAAACGAGGCGATCGAAGCGGTGTCTGACGCGCTGCGTCGGGCGCGCGCCGGCTTGGGCGACCCCAAGCGGCCGATCGGATCCTTCTTGTTCTTAGGACCCACTGGGGTCGGTAAAACGGAACTGGCCCGCGCGCTCGCCGAGTTTTTGTTTGACGACGAGCAAGCGATGGTGCGCATCGACATGAGTGAATACCAGGAGCGGCACAGCGTGTCGCGGCTGGTGGGAGCGCCTCCGGGCTACGTTGGCTACGACGAGGGCGGGCAGTTGACCGAGGCGGTGCGCCGGCGCCCCTACGCGGTGGTGCTGCTCGACGAGATCGAGAAAGCGCACCCCGAAGTGTTTAATGTGCTGCTTCAGGTGCTCGACGACGGCCGTCTAACCGACGGCAAGGGGCGCACAGTCAACTTTACCCACAGCGTGGTGGTGATGACCAGCAACCTTGGTTCGGACCTCTTGCTGGACGGCGAAGGCCCCGAGGCGGTGCAGCAGCTGCTTCGCACGACGCTGCGCCCCGAGTTCCTGAACCGCATCGACGAGGTCATCACCTTCCATCCCCTGGGCGAAGACCACGTGCGCCGCATCGTGCAGCTTCAACTCAACGAGGTCAAAAAGCGCCTCAGCGAGCAAGAAATCACGATCGAATTCACACCTGAAGCTGTGGACGCGTTGGCGGCCGAAGGATTTGATCCGGCATTTGGCGCACGCCCACTCAAGCGCACGGTACAGCGACGCATCCTGAATGACTTGGCCAAAAAGCTCCTGAGCGGCGAAGTCCAGCGCGACGCAGTGGTCTTGTGCGACGCCGTCGACGGCGCCATTTTCTTCACCAATACCCAGCTGGGCCTCAACCAGGCCTAGCGGGTAATGGCCTTGAGGTAGCGGCTGCGGTTGCGCAGGTGCTCTGCGTAGCTCTTCGAAAAGAGGTGAAATCCCGGTTTGGCGGGGTTCGCACAAAAAAAGAGCTCACCGGTGGCCCGCGACGCCAGCACGCTGTCGATCACCGGCGGATGCACGGTAGCCAGCGGCCCCGGCGGCAAGCCTTTGTTCCGGTACGTATTGAAGGGGTGCGCAACCCGAAGCATGGCGCCCGTCACACGGCGAATGGGCGCTTCAGCCAGACCGCGATCGAGCACGGCGTAGACCACGGTAGGATCCGCCTCCAAGCGCTTACCCTGCTTCAAGCGCGTCAGGTACACTCCAGCGATGCGGGGCCACTCCGAGGGCTCCTTGGATTCGGCCTGAACGATGCTCGCCAGCACCGCCACTTCGTAGCGACTAAGTCCGAGTTCCGTCGCGGCAGTGCAGCGCTGCGCATTCCAAAAAGCGTCGAATTCGCGCCCCATGCGCTCGGCAACTTCGGTTGGCGTGAGCGACGCGTAGACTTCGTAGGTATTGGGCAGCACCGGCACAATGCTGTCGCCCCCAAACAGCGCGGAATCCAGCTCGTCGGCAGGTTCAAAAAACGTGGTCGCCAGGCGCTCCACCAGGGCTGCACGCCCTTGGTAGCCGCGCACCACCAGCGAGCGCGGCGTTTCATAGCCCATTTTCAGGCGCCGCAGGCTGCGCCACCACGGGTCGCTTGGCGAAATTTCATAGTAACCTCGCGGAACCTGAAAGTTCCCCTGCAGCCTGGCCCCAAAACGCAAGAGGTTCAAATGGGCTTTGGGGTTCTGCTTCGCCACGCTGTCGAGCACCTCCAGCACCCGGGTGGAATCCTTGGGCACGCGCACCGACACCGGTTCGGAACTAAAGTCCTGTGAAGGCCAAAGCCCCACGACGGCCGCGGCCAGGGCAAAAACCCCGGCGAGCCACCAGGGGCGAATGCGGCGCGACTTGCGGGAACGCTGGCTCACGACCTCATGCGTTGAAGAAGTTCCACATCGCGAAATTCACGTCCCACGCGGTACCACGCTTTGAGCCGCCCTGAAGCCTCGTAGCCGCTCGACGCAAAAAGCCGCAGCGCCGCCGTATTGTCGGTAAACACTTCAGCGTACAAGCTGCGCAGTCCGGCGCGGCCAAAAGCCCAATGCTCCACAAGCCGGAGCCCTTCTTTCGCCAACCCCCTTTTTCGCAACGCGGGATCGACGAGCACCGCCACCTCGGCGCGCTGGTGTACTGGCTGGGCATTGAATACGTCAAAGAGTCCGAGCGCCGAACCCCGTTCGTTGGTAAGGACAAAACGCACCTGCTCGGCTTCCCAAAAATCGCGGTGCGACTCATCGAGGTAGCGCTTCAGTACCGATCGGCTGTAGGGCGCCACGCGCAGCCCCGCGTCGACGTGGTCGGCCTCCCAGCGAACCA
>Ga0315907_10001009_pt1 | contig 38669 bp, 35 predicted proteins | sample LakEriMetagenome_3_FD_203525 | JGI IMG/M metagenome (GOLD analysis project Ga0315907, IMG submission 203525) | Freshwater fungal communities from buoy surface, Lake Erie, Ohio, United States - Buoy 12 MA123 | ecosystem: Environmental > Aquatic > Freshwater > Lake > Lake biofilm | place: USA...
GCTATGGATGAGAATTGTTTGTCGTGTGACGGATAATGTACCGTGTATAGCAAACTGAATTAAAAAAGGGGACCACGTGATGTGAATCCCCTTTTTTTACACAGGAACTTTTGAGTATGGTGCCCATTCGTATCGTGTTCCTATTTACCATATAAAAGCTTTCTTCGACGCATATATCTTTCTCTCTTAGCCGGTAATGTGGCTCTAATTGAATCTGTATAAGCTTGTCTTTCTTCGGTGTTCATTGATCTTAATCTTTGCATTTTTGCTTTCTTTTTCTCAATGCCCTTTATAAATGCCTCGTCTTCTTTTTCAAGTTTAGCCTGCGCTTTTATAGCCTCTTGTTCTTCATTTTTTACACCTAATTCAAATGGCTTATATCCAAGCATTAACATTGCTCTTTGCCAATTTTCATTTCTAGCGTCCAGTGCTTCTGATATATTAGTGATCTTATCTAGTAGTCTATCCGCGGGTAAATTTGTACCGGCAGCGACTAATTTTGCGCCTACATTATAAATTGGGCTTGGATTTAATCTACCGTCGAGCATTACTTTACCGCCCATTCTTTCTATAACAGATCGGTTAAATTTCTCTTCTTGTATTGCTCCGTAAATCTTTCTAGCTTTTGACCCAATAGGTGGAGAAATATTCAAGCCAGCCAGCAATGTGTATGCTTGGTCGCCTTTCTGCTTCTTTGCGCGCTGCTTAACGTATTCTTGCACTGTATTTTTAGCGGTAGATACAACAGCTCCTGCTAAACCAGAGCCTCTTAGAAATGAATCTAGCATATCGTCGGCTAATTCAATTGCTTTTTCTTCGGCTGTTTTTTGTTTCTTTTTATCTTTTTCTTCCTCTTCATCATCATCTCCAAACAAACCTATAAATACAGCTTTTTGTAATGCTGAAAATATTGCATTTTGAATGAACCCGTAAAATAAAATCTTTGAAACATGCTCAGCAGGATTGCCACGGCCATTTATAAGATCCCTAGCAGACTTTTTCATAATACGATTCATTTGCATTGTCGCATTTCCAAAAGCAAATATAATGCGTCCTATTGGCTCCGATTGTATTTGAGAAATTAATGCTGGATCATTTGATTGAGCCGACTTATTTGTTAGTCTAGTAAAATCTTTCCACGCTTGCGCTTCCGCTTCCGCTTCTGACATACCTTGTTTTTTATAGGTATTTATTCTGTTTCTATAAAACGGCGCGCCGCCCATTCCGATTGCCAACGCGTCCGCGATTGTTGTTGGCGTGAATCCTATTTTTGCTAAATAAGCAGCAATCGCTTTTACTTTGTTTTTAGCTGTAGCGGCTGCATTTGCAATCTCAGCAGCACTAACATCTTCTTTCAATCCCTGACGACGTTCTTTCATCATATCAGAGTTAAATATAGTAGCAAAATCTTTAGCAAATTGCGGAAAATTTAGCAATGCTTTTCCAGCCATTATAGGATTATTGTCGCGTAGGTTTAGATAGTTCAATGCAGATATTAATTGCAATACACCAGACTTGGTGTTCAAGAACATGATTTCCGCTACGGATCCATTCACCCATGCGTTAACAGCCGCGGTAGCTTTACCAGACCCCATAGTTTGGTTTTTACCATTCTTCATTCTATATAAAGCCCCTTCAAGTGCTTCACGAATATCTGAACCATATATGGCCTCAATTTTATTCATGTTATCATTAGAGAAAATTTCATCTGCGTTTTTAATAAACTCTTCAAGATAAGTTTTTCTACCAACTTTTTCGGTCATATCATTTAATTCAGAAACAATTGTATCGCTATCCCAAAATTCACTAGGGTCTGACCAGCCACCTGTTCTACCAGATACTAATTCTAATCCATTAGCAAACGCAGCTAATTGTGAATCATTTGCAACTAATGAATTTAATCTAGCTTGGTCTCCTCTTGATAATTCAGGTATTGCTTTACCCTCTTTTGTCCATAAATACACGCGAATAGCTTGATCATAGGTAAAATTACCGTCAGGTGTTCTTTTTGTTATTTTATCCGCCGCGTCAGGAAATGCTTTCTTAAGCGCTTTAAAGTCTCTTTTTATTTTTTGTCTAGTTGACTCAATAGCAGATATGCCGCTCCAATATGGGCCTAACAATGTATCTTCAAAAAATTTAGCTTGTTCTTCACCTGCTTTTCCTTTGCCAATAAAGTTATATAGTAACCCTTCAAAGTCTTCAGCGTTAGCTGGTAAAAAGAATTTATATTTCCCTTTGCTCGCTCCTAATCTTTTTGATGTGATTCCAGAATATCTTTTTTGTGCGCCAATACCTTTATTGGTTTCAATTATTTCATTAAACTGTTGATCAATTGATTTACTAAATTTTACCCCACCTTCTATTCTATCTGGCGCAATTAAATTATCCTCGATATACTTTATCAAACCTTTGGCATCATTAACCGCGTTAAATTCGCCTATTATTTTTCCGTCAGCATAAAGTAAATACATTTTTTTACCATTTCTTATAAGACCCTCCGTTATCCTAAGATCAATTCCGTTAGACATTTTTTGGGCTATTGGATTATCATAGTTAAACATGCTAGTTCTTATATCATTATTTTTGTTACCAAGTTTTAATTTACTATTATAATTTGCTTCAATTTCTTTTTGCAACTTATCTGCCTGCGCTTTGTTTAGTAAACCAATTTTTGGTTCTGACTGAATGTTTGAAATAGATTTGCTAAATTTTGCAGAATCAGCGCTTATTTGTGGTGCCGACAATAAAACAATCCCATAGTCGCTAAATACTTGCCATCCAAGTTTTTTTGCGGCAATATCAAATGATTTTTGGAATAATTCACTTTCTTCAGCGTTGCTTCTATAACTTACCAAATTTTTAGACCCTTGCTGCTCAACAAAATCCACTAAGCTATCCGCTAAGTACTCAGCTGTTTTTTCTGTATTCTCACCCTTAAAGCGTCCAACAGTTGGTTGTATAATGCTAATTTCCGCTGTATAGTTTTCTGTTGAAGTGCCTAGTATGTTCTTTTTATCAATACTGTATTTTTTTGCTAATTCTTCAGCTCTATTTTCCATATCTTCAGGTGCGTCTCTATAATATTCTGACGTATCCTCTAAGTCCACTCTATACTTTCGGCCTTCAATCTCAATATCAGTCGAACTAATGCCTTCGTCAAAATCCCAGGTTATATTTGGATTAGATCTTTTCGGTTTTTCTACCTCCTTAATTTCCGGGGTGGCTGTTACGAGACTGGGGTCAGCTACAATATATGCTCCGTTAATTGAGTATGCATTCCATCCTAATCTTTCTGCTAAAACAGTTGACAATGTATTATATAATTTAATACGACTTGGTTCCATTGCAACAAATGCAAAAGATTTAATATCTTTTTCCATTGCAACATCCACTAATCCGTTTAAAACAATGCCAAATACCTCCGCCGCATTGCCGGTTCCGGTTATATCCATGCCTCTTTTTTTGTCTCGAAAAGCTACAAATTGGCTTTTTTTGTTCTCTTCTCCAAAAATTACAGAGTGATTTAATCCATTTCTACGTGTTAAATAATATAGTCTTGACATAACTGTGTTATCAAAACCCATAACACCTGTTGGTTCCATGCCAATTTCATAATTTTGCTCACCAACTTTAAAATCAGCATTAAAAACAGACTTATCTTTTGTAGTCCATTGCAAATCCCTTCTTGATGACAAAGAAAATTTAACTTTTGCTTGCTGCACTCTATTTTTTACGTCCAACACGCTTAATGCATCTTTGACAGCTTTAACATTTCCAGTGTGATCATCGGCAAAATAAAAGTCATTATAACCTTCCGCGGCCTTTTCTACAATCCAATCAGCTTTTGCTTGAGGTGAACTATTGCCAAGTCCGGTTATATTTTTAACAGGTATATCTAAACCTAAACTTTTAAGGAACTCTTGTATTGGTCCGGCTGAATTAGCTGGTCTAGCTGTTAATACAAATACGTCATTGGTCCCTTTTTTGTCAGCAATGATTTTTGCTACTTCAAATAATGGACCTTTTTTACCATTCATAACTTTACTAAATTCAGAAAAATCCCATTTAGCACCGGCGTCTTCTAAGAATTTACCTTCTTTAGCAAATGTGGCGGCGTCAATTTTGTATTGTTTAGGATCACCTGGCATTGTATATAATACATTGCTCTTTGTTTGTGCAAGCGTATCATCAAAATCAAATACACGTATTTTCTTTGGTGTTTTAGAGAACTTGGCCGCATTGGCCATTGCTTTGTCAAACGTTTTATCTTTTTGTATTTCTGGCTCTATAACGGCTTTGAATTCGTTGAATGCTTTATTTACAGCCATTGTTGCCTCCATTTTAGCTAAAACCTGCATATAGGATTGCCCGTCAATACCGTACACTTCAGCCTGGTCTTCTTTCTCGGCAAATTTAACTCTATGAAAATTTGTTGGGTTGTTAGTCCCTCCTTTTTTATCAACCACTTTTGTTATTGCTACATTAGTTAGCCATTGAGAATGCTCGGAAAAAACTTCATTTAATTCCTTTTCAATATTTATGCTGTTATCTTTTGCGGCGCTAAACCAAACGTCTACCATCTTTAACATGGTGTTTGAATTAGGCGCTAAATGCTCTCCTTTTGATTTAGTGCCATCATCACCCTTAACTTCTTTTTGTGATTTATCTGTTACGGTGATTAAGTCAAGACGAGACAACCCTCTCCACCCGGCAACAATGCCTGTTTGTATTTGCGCTAAATTTAAAGCAGCAATAGAACTTATTTTGCCTTCTTTCAATAAATTACCAATAACAGTGCCAAGGTGTACTGCTAGTTGTATATTTGCGGCATTGGCTGCTTCAATTTCAGGTTGTAATTCTTTTAGTTGCTCTAACTTATTTTCCCTTGTGGTTTCTTGGTTTAATATTTTTTGGACCTTTTTAAATAAAGGAAATGATTTGTTCATTAATCTGACAGCGTCTATGTCTAATCCGTTCGGCAAAGACCCTTGCCCTACGCTTTCCTTTAATGACTTTAATTGTTCATAAAATTCACCAGGCGTCCCGTCTTCTCTTTCTTTAGCGGAATTCATTACTCTATGCGTATAACCTAGCCAATCGTAACCAATTGCCTTTAGTATCTTAGGGTCTAGTTGTTTTACAATCTCTTTAGCGGCTTGATTTAAATCAGCTAACGCTTCCTTGTTGTATCTTAGATTACCCACTTTTTTAAATGCGGCACGTACCTCAGCTGGTATATTTTCATTTTTATAAATAGCTTGTTTAAATTGGACACCAGCTTTCCCTTCAATTTTCCCAGTTTCGTATAATCCAGCAACAAATTCGCCAACAAACTCATCATATTTTTCTGAAAATGGTTGCAATAATTTATTGGTTTCGAAATCAAACACTTCGTCTATATCTGTGTCAGCTATGTCTTTTATCAATTCTCCAACGTTATTAATGAAACGGGACGTGGCGCCTTCTGTGTTTAAATATTCGTCAGGTACCGTTATTTTTCTATCGCCTACTCGCAATGTCTTACTAAACTTAACTGTTCCACGGTCTAATTGTCGAGCAACTTCGTTTACATAATTATCTAATAAGACAATATCTTTTAATTCTTGGTTTTTTTCAAACGCTTCGGCAATAGGGCCACCTTCTTCTAAGCCTTGTTTGAATATATCAAATGATAATTCTTCAGCCATAGCTTTTGACAATGATTCTTTACGGCCGCGTATAAGGTCTCCATTTGGCTCTAAAAAGAATGATAAGAAGTCAGCATCAGAAATATTATTTGCCGCGTTAGGAAGTCTCCTAACCATGTCGGCACCCGATGTTTTGCCTGCAAGATTAGTTGTTACTTTCTCGCGATCAATTTTTTTGCCAACCCAATCCGGATATGATAACCATTTACCATCAACCTGTTTTTGAATAGCAGCAGGTATACCGCCTTCAACACCTTTTTTAGTATCTTTACCCATTAACCACGTTGTGGTCATGTTCTCAAGGATTGCTTTTTTATTTTTTAAAATATTTTTTCTAAACTCGCCGTTTGGTTTTCCACCTAACGCTTTTTTAATATCAATATCAGCTTGCTTACCCATAGCGTCTTTAATCTCCGCTATAAGAGGCGTAACTGTTTTATTTATTGATACAGCTTCGTCTATTCTGCTTTTTAATGTGCGTAGTTCTCTTCTTAGTTTATCTTTTACTGAGTTGACTACTTCATCACTAAATACTTTACTTTCTAATATTGTTTTGTATTTAGGTTTTTCTTTTACTTCTTGTTTAGTTTCTTCCGCCATCAAACTTTTTGCTTGATCAACATCAGCCTTTATCCCACCTTCCGTAATACCTTCAATACCAAGTTCTTTTGCTAATGAATTTGCTCTAAGATTTAAACGGTTACTAACAAATTTATCAAGATCTTGCTTAGTTGGATCCCACTCTCTGTCTATCAATGTAGCGGCAGCGGAAATCAATGCGTTTTTATAATCCTCTCTTGATACAGTTTTCTTTGAATCAGCAGGAATACCATCATATAATCTTCTTGTTATGGTTTCAACAAGACCACCAAGTTCTTCTCCAATAACAGATTTAGTAAAATCAAATGTTTCTTTACCGCTTGGCGTAGTCATTAATCCCTCTGATATAAATCTACGTTTGTTATTACCGTATTTATCAGTAAGTAATCCTTGCAAATTTGATTTAGAAGGAACAGAAACTTTTTTTACACCCGTTCCGGCTTTTGCTAAATCCTGCGCTCTTTGTGATAATTTGCCTGATTTTATAGACTTGGCATAGTCGTTAATAAATCTGTAAATATCTTTACCGTCCGCAAATTCTAATTTATCATAGCCTTTTTCTTTAAAAAACTTACCAAGAAAATTTTTCCATAAGCTCTCTAAGGAATCTTTTAATTTTTCAGACCATGGTATTTTTTTGTCTGCTATGATTTGAAAATATTGTGTAAGATATTCATCCGGAGCTTTTTCAAGATCTTCATCCGAATATAATCTACCTTTTCCTTCAGATATAGCTTGTTTTATTTCAGCATCATTTGGTTCTCTCCCTAATTCTTTTTGCAATCCCTCTACAACAGCGTTTTCATCAACAGCTAATATACGTTCATCTAATAATTTTCTTTCCTCTGGGGATAACTGTGCTAAAAATTGATCTTTTAATTCTGTTGCCCTCGCTGGATCGCTAAATTCTGACTTTAAAATTTTATGTAATAGCTCGTGACCCATTGTATGCAGGTTACGTTGTGCAGCAATTTGCTTATTAATTATAATTTGGCCATTGTCAAGCATGAATCCATCAGATTCCATAGCTCCTTTTACAAAATTTTCATCATAACCAGCGTTTTCTAATGCTGTTTTAAAATCAGCAACAGTCTCAAATGACTCAACGCCTTTACCTTCTCCAATAGCGTTTTCAAATTCTGTTTGACCAAGCGTATTAGCGTATCCTTCAATTGCCGCTATATTACGATCCAACGCATTCATATTTGCGGTATCCTGGTTCTTTTGCGATTCAACTATTGATATAGCGGTTAATTGCCCATCAATGCTTTTTAGTCTTTCTTTTTGAGGAGCAACTAATGCCGGATCTTTGCCTTGTATCTCTGTTTCTAATTGATTTTTTTCTATTAACAAATCAAATGCAACCTGTTTTCCTTCTTTTGAAAAAGTAGATGGAAGCTTTAAACCTGTGTTTCTAATGTTTGTTAATGCTTCAAGTTCAGCATTTTTTTCTTTTTCATTTATATCCCCGGCGGTAAATCTATTATTTATATTTTGTTCCGCAGCTTTGAAGAAAGCATTGGCTTCTTTAAAACTACCCATACGCCCATCTAGGTTAAATGTAGTAGCCACTTGCCTTGCGGAATTCCTCAATTCAATCGTAGTTTGGCGCATTACTGTACCGCCAAATGGCAATACAAGACCAACAACACCTCCTCCTTGAGCCTCCTCTAGCATTTGATTAACGTCCATATACTTCGCAACTCCCTCGTTCAACTGCGTGCCAGTGCTTGCTTGAGATATAGCTGATTGTAAACCCTCTGTTAAGTACTCGCCAAGCCCTGATATACCAGCGTCTTTGCCTTGCTGGTACATGGACTTACCAAAAGCTTTTATTTCTCCACGCATTAAGCTACCTAAAGCATTTTTTGCATCACCGCCCATACCTAAAGCTTTTGCTGTCTTTTTAACTATATTAAGTTCAGACGCAAATTCCAAGCTTGATGACAAGGTGGACCATGCAACAGCCTCCGCTTTATCAGCATATTTTCCACCACCAATTGCCGTAGCTATTTCCTCTTTTGTAGGTTCCCTATTTAAGTCTTTTTTAAGACCTGTTATTACGGCGTCATAATATTGATTACCATATTCTTGAGTGAAGGCAGACGCGGTTCCAATACCAATTAATAAAGGATTGCCCGTTACGGCTCCAGCTCCTGTTATTAATAAGTTTGGAGTTTGCTCACCAACTAAACTGACAATATCATTAAATTGCACTCCGTTTTTTAAATCTGCTTGCTTAAATAAATTTGAGTATTTTTTGCCCTCTTCGATTTTGCTCACGGATTGCATTATATCCGCGTTAAGTTTATTTGTTGCTGCCTTTAATCTTTTTTTAGCTTCTCCATATGTTTTTGGCGTGTCTGTTCCGGAAGCAACTTCTTGCTGACCGTATCCTTCTATTCCGGATACTTTTTCACTCCATATAGAAGGCATGTCAAATTTTTCATTATCACCACGATCCTCTAATGCTCTTTTGTAAAAAGCATTCAAGTCGGCAATTTGGCCATGCGCTGAACTAACTCCTGTCTGTCTGCCTGCTTGTATTAAATTATAAGTACCTTTACCCGCCGCTTCAATAAACCTAGCAGACAATGGATCAACCTCGCTAATCGCATCCATTGCTGATAAAAATGTGTCTTTATCTCTAGCGAATGCCAAGTTAACATCTTCCGCTGCAACTTGAGCAGCATAGCCAAACCCAGCTTCTATGTCACGAGCTGCTTTTGACGTGTTTATATTGTTAGCTATAACTCGCTGTGCAAATGCATTGTACTCAGCTGTAGCCTTTGCTAAGCCATCTGGAGTAGCTGTATTATATTTACGCTGCAGTTCATTTACTTTTTCTTTTAATATAGGCACCGATTTTTCAATAGCAATATCCTTTTGCAGCTTTATAGTAGGATCGTTGTCTGCAAACTTTTTAAGAGCAATGTCAATGGCTTGATTTAATTGTTTAGCATCTTGAATTTCACTAAAATTTTTTGGCAAATGCTTTTTTAAATTATCAACAACTTCTTTTTTTGGTTTAACCTCAAATTGGTCTGTTTCTTGGTTATATACTTTTTCTGTATATTTTGGGACAGGTATCAATTTTGATATAAACTCTAACCTATCCTCCTTATTATAATCTTTTAACCAAGCATATTTACCCACAGCATTTAGAGCATCCACCGCATCTTTTCTATATGTAGCAGCTTGTTCTTTTACCGGTTTTTGATCATCATAAATTAATTTACCGTTAGCATCAGTTTCGTCGTCTTGGAATAGTTCGCTTGCCGCGGTTTTTAATTTTTCCCAAACAGACAATTCTTTTTCTTTAGGAACTAAATAACCCTGAGAATTATATTCTGTTCCGGGGCCTAAACTTTGCTCTGTTTTTTTAGGAGTTTTTACGATTGCACCTACGCCAAATGTTGCCTCACGCTTTTTTGCCTGCTCAGCGGTTTCCCAAGGATTAACCTTTTTGGAAGCCAAAGAAGTAGTTGCCGGCTTGGATGCCGTACCTTTTTTCTTCCCTGCCACAGGCGCACCCTTTGCTGCAGCAGGCTTCTTCTTTCCCGGCCCGCCTGGACCACCCGATGTTACGCCGAATTCAGTAATGTATTCATCAATTGTCATTCCGCTTGCTTCAGCAGCTGCTAAAATTTCATCTTCTCCGTATTCAGATCCATCATTGGTTTTATATAACTTCATATTCTAATTTATATTTATTATTACTTAACATCTCCGCCTACTGCCAACTCATAAACGCCCTGTAGCTGAGCCATTTCTTCCAACGTAGCTGGTGTTTCTCCAACAGGAACAGCTTCAAACGCTCCGCCAATTTCTCCGCCTTTCCATCTGTACATTGTCGGCTTGCCATTGTTAACTAAAATAAAGCCTTTAGTTCCCACGATTCTTCCATTTTTGGCTTTTGTAACGGCTTTTATTCTTTTTATAGCGTAATTTCTTTTTTCATCCGCTTCGGTTGGCTGATTTGGATTATTTTTACCACCAGTAGAATCAGGACTTTGCCATGTTCTAGATACCGCTTTTCCTTCCGAATTTAATACAGGTTGATATGGCTTAGCTTTTAAATTTTCAATTTGGTATTTTGTTAAATTAGCTTTAAAATCCCTAAGCCACTCAGCTCTTTTTTGAGCAGCGCCTTCTCCTTCAAAGTTTGGCTCAGGCAAGTCAATCATCCCTTTGCCAGGCATTTGCTTTAAAAATACATCTTCATTCATAGAATAAGCTTCCCATGGATCCGTAAAAATTGCTTTTGCAGCAGCATCAACAGAAGTTTGAAATACTGGGTCTCCTTCAATTTTGGCTATGTTTATATCTTGTACCATAAGCCCTACGGTTTGCGTTACTTTTTTACCTTCAACAGTAATATCTTGAGTTTGTACGTCCTCTCTTGTATTAGGCATTAAAAATTCTGGGGATATTCTACCCGTTAACTCTTGAACATCTTTACCGTCTTTTCCTTTTGCAGTAACAGCCTCATATATGTTAGTAGATTTTTTTTGAATATTTTCAACAAGATCTGCGGAGTTAGGTATTAATTTTACAGCTCCACCAGAATTCTTCCACTTAAGCAAATCGTCTCTTGTTATTGGCTGCTTTTTCCACTCGCCTTTATCGTCTTTGTACTTGATATTAACTGACGGGTTTTTCCAATTTATATTTTCTACAGGCGTTTCTATTTCTGCTCCGGAGTCAGCTAAATAGGCTAAAGATCCTAGTGCTTGCGCTAACCCAGGGTCTTTTGTCTTAAAATAAGTCGAAAGATTGCCGTCTTGCGCACCATTGCGGTAAACATCGGCCTCGGTTGCTAACATAGAAAGGGTCTCTGTCATTAAGTCTGGAAAGTTATCTATTTCTTCCATGCCTTGTATGGCATCCCCCGCTTTAGTTTTGTCTTTTCCGGGACCAAGCTCACTACCAAAATCAAGATACTTGCCTTTGGCAACTTGGCTTACCGCGTAAAGATTTACTGGTAATTTAGAATTTTTTGCCGCTTCGCTATATTTCCCACCAACCGTTTGAGTCTTTGAAATTAAGGTAGTGTTAAAGTCATCTATTTTTTGAGCTTGTCTTTGTTTTTCCTCTTTAAGTTCTTTTGCTTGAGTTATAAATGTATTTGCTGCGCTGCTTGCCGCGGCTGATATAGTTTGCTGTAGGTTTTGAAAGATACCTTCGTTTGAAAAAGTTTGTATTTGTGGATTTTCGTATGACATGCTTATATTTGTTTAAATTCTACATCTAACATAGAATAATTTACTCTATCGTATCCATCTGCTCCTTTTACTACTGCCTCTAATGGAACCTCATCAGACATAACTCCCTGAAAAAGGCCTTTACCAAACTTAATATCCTTGTACTCAAAAGAATAAACTTTAAATCCACCTGGAGAAACACCTAGTGGTTTTATATTTTTCTTAAGCCTTCTATCAGAAGCAGGCGGAGGCGTTGCTGCTTTAGGCGGATGTCCAGCTATATATAAACTTGCCGCAGTACTAAGCCCGCTTGTTATTCCTCCTATCATTCCCGTCATTGCAGCTAAACTATTTTGTTGTGATTGATTTTGCTGATTTAAAGCTGCGTCTGACAATCCCGCCATTCTATTTAATTTAGCCATATCTCTTTCTTCTTGAGTTTGGAACATAAATTGCTTGCCAGAGGCTTCTGCCTGCTGCATTCTTTGCGCTTCGCTCATTTGAATATTTTGAAGTCTTTGAGCTTCTGACATTTTTAATTGTTGGAGTTGTTGCTCACCTTGGGCTCTTAATTTATCGTTTTGAGCTTCCTGCTGTTCAATATTAGCTGAGATACCTTGCTTGCTTTTCAACGCTGCTTGTGCCAAAGCTGTTGCTCCGCCTGCGCTCGCACCGGTTTCTCTTAAGGTATCCAATGTATTTGCCAAAGATAAATCAACTTGCTCTGCTTCAAACTTAGCAGATTGAGTAGCAACACTTAAGTTAGCATATGGATTACTCAACATGCCAGATAAATCTTTTGCTAAAGTACTAACATCCCTGAATCCAGAATATGGATTTATTATAGCTTGTCTGCTGGCTTCAAATGCTTTTATTTGAGCTTCCATACGAGCTCTCTCCGCTGCGGCTCGCCTTGCTGCCTTGTCGGATGAACTCATACCCATTATGCCTGTGGCAACACTGCCAAGCACACTGGCCCCACCAATTGCTACTGCTGCATATGTCATATTTTATTTATTTAAAAGTTTGTATTCGTTGTAATCACTATAAGAGGCGCATACATACGAGTCCTCAAGCGTTTTTATATCATGGGTATTGGATGGATTCGCATGCACGTTTACCCATAATGTATCCTCCAAAACATACCCGGCTCTCTTTGCTCCGGCTGGTGATTGTACATAACAAGGAGCGGTTAAGCAAACTGTCCCTTCCTCTGTCGCTACTAATATTTTGCCTTTTAACAAAAATATAGTATGATCAAACTTATGTATTTTGCCAATCATAAAACTACCTGCAGGTAAAAACATCTCGCGCACGTAAATACCTTCTGAGAATGAGTGTGTTAACGGAAATATCTCAGACGTTCCGTCTTCAAATTTTTCTATAGCAGGATCATCACACTCTAGCATTAATTTTTCTAACTGTGTTATTTTATCAATAAACTCTTGATTCGCTAACCCCGTTTCTGTATTTAATTTAATTTCATTTTCCATTAGTATAATGAATTTACGTATTCTGTTGATACCGCGAATAAGTCTCCACTGTTTGTTGTTGTGCCAGATGTAATTGAAAATATAACATTCAAATAAGTTCCTTTTATACCGCTTACTGTTTGTCCTGGCAACACCGCTCCAACGGATTGGAATGCCGGGTAGCCAAGTATATTACCAAAACTTTTGCCTTCTTTTACCTTAAATGTGCTGTCAAATATTTGTTCTTCCATAGTACTAAGATCATAAGCAACGGCTTGCGGTCTAATAGCAACCCCAGTAGCTAAGTCACTTGTTACAGATATTGCGGACCATATAGGGGTACCTTCGTAGTTTAAGGTATTAAAATTCTTAATCTCAGATGGTGAATCATTAAATACTACACTAATATAAGGAGACGATACAGTATCATAAAATTTTGCCCCAGCTGTATTTGAATAATGCTCCCATATTGATCCGTTAAATGCTGAATAAAATTTATTTTTTAAACTAAACATTCTTTGTGGAATATATGAAAAAGAACTAATCCATCCATTTATATCTTCGTCAAAAGCAACTGTAAAATTACCGCTATTTTCGGTTTGTAGTGAGACAACATATTGTTTATTATACATATCCCAACCGCCTATAATCTTACCTCCGTCACCTTGGGCAATCATTATATTTCTAAAATAACTGTTCATACCATATGAAGATACTTCTGTTATGCCGTCTTGTGATAAACGAAGTATTGCATTTCTATTCTTATCGGAAAAGTATTTTCTATAACCATATACCGCAAAACTTTCTGGATTAGTAGATATACCATAGTTTCCAGCATAAGCCTGTATCTGCCCTATAACAACTTTACCGGATGTAGTCATAGGTTGTCCATCCGCTGAATATACCGCTTGTTTGTCTATCAATGCTTTACTAACTTTTGATTCCTGGAATATTGTTAAGTTAGTATCCTCTGAATATAATTTCTGAATTGAGCCATTAGCTGGGTCAACACTTCTAGTTATATCTTCACCTGCTGGAAATTGATTTGTATTATTTATACCTGTTCTAGAGTTATATAGTCCAGAGTATATTAATCCGTTTGTTCTTTTTTGCTGGTTAATATCCTCTTCAACTAAATATGCTTTTACGCCTAAATCAACACTTGTGTTATTATATCCACCTCTTATCCTAGCTTCTTCAATAGCCCAGTCTTCAGCTTCTGCAATGAATGCGTTTGGTATATATCTGAAGTCAGTTATCGGTCCAAATGTTAAAGTTGTACCGGCTGCAATTGTTTGCACGCTGCTAACCGTTATTGTTGTACCGCTAACGTATATTACGGTAGGGAGCGTTGTACTAACACCTGCACCGGATACTTGCTGTCCAACAACAATATTTGCATTTGCTGCTGTTATGGTAAATTGATTTTGAGATGTAATAGCGGCTCCTGTTATAGCGGTCGTCTGTTTTGGTTTACTAACGTTGACCATTTTCTTTAACCAGAACGAATTGAAATATTTTAATTCTAATATTGCAGCCATAGTTAATAATTACTTGTTTTTTATGGTTTTTAATGATTTATTTGGCATTAAGTTATTGTTATTGTTTGCCATACATTCTCATGGAAATTATTTAACGGATTTGTGCCATTGTCGTAGTTGGTCCATGCAGTCAATACATTTGGAGCATAGTGCGGTAATTTACCCATAGCAAGTGTTTCTGCTGTTGGAGATGTATCCGTACTTGTTGGAGCAATAACATTTCCGGTCTGAAGAACAACTTTTCCATCGGCATCAAATAAAGCACAAAAGTTTGGTTTATTTGTTACGGAAGGCATTGTTGGAGAAGTTCCACCGGTATCATACGAACCATTTTGATAATTTCTAGTTTTATTCCTAAATGTATAAAACTTATCAGGCACTGGTGGATTCCATGGTGTAAGCAAAGTATTATCTGTAAAAAACTGTCTTACTTCCGTGCCATAGTTTGTGTCTGCCCATAGCGGACTAGACGTTCCGCTTGGATTATTACTTAATGTGAAAGTTGCGCCTTGAGTCAATAATCCCGTTGTTGGCGTGCTTATAGTTATAGTACGATTAGTGTAGTCAACGGAAGTTACCTCTGTTCCTGGAACTATACCAGCTCCGCTCAATAGTAATCCAGATGAAATTATATTTGGTGAGAAGTCATTAAATGTTTGCTGATCTAATTCCATTTCTGTTAAAACAGTCATAGTGGCTGCTAAAGTCGCTGGCTTACTTACGTTCCATCCGCGGGCATCAAAAGCATTGGATGGAATTCCTCCGGGATTACCGCCAGCTGTATCCATTTGTGTGTAGTACTCGTACGCGGTTCTAATCTGTCCGGGGTATGTAAAATTAGCATCTTCAATTTCCACATCAAGCCAAGGCCCTATTCCGCTGCCATCAACATATTGCACGTTTGAAGTATCTACCATACGTACAACCAAGCAGTACTCGCCGGGTTGTGAAGTAACAAACGACGTGGATCTTCTTATTGTACTAGAACTATACCCATTCCAACCATATCTATTCGGGAATATTGTTGTATATAAACCGCCATCACTAGATACTTGCCAAGTTGGATTAAGATTAAAATATATATTTTTATTATTTACTACGCCAATGTATTCATCCCACACTGTTTCAACTTTGCCGTCTCCGTTTGGTTGTTGGTATAATTCATTTATTCTTCCATTCGGAGGCACTTGATTAATATTTATATTTGGGTAATACTGGTTATTACCCTGCTGCATGGAACTTGATTGGTCAAAATTATATGAATTTAAATTCTTTTGTATATAAATGTCCGGTCCTCCGTGATAAGTAAGAGCTGATGAAAATGCGGAAACAGCTGGTGGAATTTCATTTGGTCTGGCTAATCCAAATTGACGAAATGTTACGTAATTGGTGCCAATGCCCCATCTTCCAAGTCCTGTTGCAAGCGTATTTCCCCACACCCTGCCAAACATACTTTGTTGTTGCCATGCATTACCGCCTGGGTAACCCATTAGACTTGAACCTAATGCATTGTAGGGTAAAATAGAAAAATCATATCTATTGTCAGTCATTGCAACTCCTTGTCCATTTGCTAATGTCCATTTGCCTGTAGACGTTGCCCGGTAATACAATAAAAAACTAGCGTGGGTTTTTTGAAATTGCCAAGTCTGTGTAGCGGAAACTAAATTATTTTTGAATCCATTTAGGGATACAATCCATCTTGCGCTACCTTGTGTGAGCGCTGTAGGGGCAAATCCATTTTCTATAGCAACATTGTGGATACTTTGAAATCTTGGTCTGCCATTTGCGCCAGGGTAATCTGGTAAACCTGGATAAAAGGTTTCTCCGAATACAGTTGCTGTTGTATTCCAGTTATTATTCGTGCCTATATATATTGCGCCGTAACCAGCTGGGTAATCTAACCTAGACGTATTCTCTAGTTTATACCCGTTTGATTTTACAATAAATGATGCTTTTGCATTTTGATATACAAATTTACCAGAATCATAACCTCTGATCCCTTCATTTAATGGTTTTTTTACTACAGTTACTGTTACCGTTACTGTGTTTGATAAACTATTTAAATTACTTGCGTCTACTGGTGTAATTTGTTGTATTGGATTACTTGCGACTGTTGCATCCGTAATTTTTATTAATAGTGGATACACGCCAAGCGGTATATTGGGGTTGCTTAAGTATAACCCACCGTCTGTGTTATTTATAGAAAAATAACCAGCAGGAGCGCCTGACATTATTTCCCAATATAAATCAGTTGTTGAATTAGTAAAAGATCCATTATTTGCGGTAACAGTCATAAATGGCGTTGCGGGCGTTGTTGCGGCCTCGCCATCTATTTGGATACTAGTTGCGCTAGTAATTTCCGGTTCAATATTTCTTAACGGTATTGTAAATTCATACGGATACCAATCATCACCATACTTAAAACTTATTTTAAATGTATATAAATTTTTTGTACGACTATCGTGCAAAAATTCAAAATTGTCTTTTATTATTAATCTATACTTATATGTTCCAGATAATACAATATCAAATTTACCGACAATTGGTAATTGACTATCATCAGCCGCATATACAGAATCAATTCGTGCGTCTGTTATTGCTGCTATTGTACCTGAACTATTTAACGGATAAATATCATCTGTTATGTATTTTGAATTTGCAGCACCGGTAGTGGTACCTGATCCGCTTTTATTTTGCCACTCTAAAAATAATGCTTCAAAATTATTTAAATCGGCAGGCCCGTCAAACCCATTTACAACATCGTAATTTAAATCAGAGATTAACCCAGTTGTAGTTGTTTCCCAAAATAGATCTAATAAACTTTCAACCCCTTTTGTTTCGTATACGCTCAACGCTGGAATCATAAATGTGCCACTAATACCAATAGCGCTGGTTGTTGATACTCGACCAACTAAAGAATTTGTTTGTAATTGGTATAAGTTAAGACCAGCAGTGCCTTGTATATTATCGACTGTATTAGGTAAAAATTTAAAGTCAACCGCGTTTGCAATAGACGAAACTATATCTGCTTTTCTAGTTGGGTAATATTGTTTATTCGCTCCTTTTATTAACTTAAAATCGTCAATTGTATCGGCGCTATTGTAGTTGTTTATTGTTATTTTTTTTGTTGCTGTATCAACTGCGGTTATAAAGGTATTCCAATACCAGGGGTCTGCAGAAGTTGAAGTTGTACTACACCAAATAGCGTCCCCAACCTCAAACAAAGTTTCATCTATAGAGATAGAGTCATAATCTATAACATTGCTATTACTCATAGCCACAGCGATTTCAAACTCGTGCGCCTCATAAGCATTTTCTACCCTGCCGTGCAATTCCACGCTACTTCTATACTGTTTTTGATCAGGCCCAACCTCTGTTAGATCTCTAGGTACTTTATTTATATTGTCGTTTATTAGAACAATATGGGCAGTCTTGTTTTCTTCGTTAGTTGGAAAATCTGTAACATTTATTCCATTATTTAATGTTGGGGTAGAACCAGAGTAAGTAACTTGTGAACCCGTCGTTTGTTGCAATGGATAACCATTAAGCATACCTGGCAAATAAACGTTATAGTAATCCTGTTCTTGTTGCTTTACAACAATCTTGTAAGAATACCATCCTATAGGATTTATAGTGTAAGCAAATTTTACATCAGGTGTATTACTTGCGTTAGATTCATATATATCGTTTGGTCTACCATCCGTGAATAAAGTAATGGTATTGCTGACTACTTGTTTGCTAGTTATTAGCACGTAGTCTTTATATTGCCCTCTTAAGTATTCTCCAACAGATGGAACACTTGATGGGGCATCTACTGTAGTAGTGTCTTTATCATATGTATAACTATTGTCTGTAATTATAGTGCTTCCTAACACGACAGAAAATCCTGGTTCTTCGCCAGCAGTTCTATTCGGGTCAGCATATAATCCTGGAATTCCGTTTGGTATATTGCGTAATGATTTTATTTGATCGTTAACTATTACATACAATGCGTTGCCAGGCCAATTTCTTGGAGGTATATTGTCTGTGTCTGATGTGTATGGGGAATATACAGTTGATCCACCGAAAGTCAATGGCGCAGCTGATATTGTATCAACATCAACAGACGATAATATCACAGGCGATTGTCTTCCAAATTTGTCCGCCAAAACAAATCCAACTTGATAGTTTCTGTTTTGCTTTAATGTATGATTTGGGTATTCAATAAAGTTAGTATTCCCTTTTGACTTAGTGGCTACAGTTGTGTTATAGTTTATAAAAGACGGAGGCGTATACGTAGTAGTATAGTTCCCGTATATTATTCTATTTCCCGAAACCTCCTGAGCCAATGCTCTTGTCGGCACATTGTCGTAAACACGGGTTGTTTGGTTTTCAGGTAATGCTTTATATGGTTTTTGAGCTTGATACTGATAAGAAAATATATTTGTATCTGGGCTTGCTATTTCAATAGCGCTTGTCTTTATAGTTTCAAGCACCTTTATAACGGTGGAGTCTGACTCTTTGTACAATACATCTATTTCTGATATTTTGTAACTATTTGCAATATTTGATCCGGTATCGGGTAATGGTATTAATAATTCTATATTATTAATGTTATTTTCCATCCAACGAACTATTGTGCTTTGAAATGCAGCTGTTTCGTCTCCATTTATAAAATAACCTTTTTGTTTAGGCACGTAAGCTATTTGTGTAAACGGCGCGATTATAGAGTATTCGCCGTCATCATATCTCAATCTATAACTAAACCTAACGTATCTATCTTCTAAAAAGGCAGGGTCGCCAGGCCAAGTATTATCAGAGGATTTGTCTGACATGGTGGAACCCAGAATAGTTACACTATCGCCAACAGAGACTGCTACCGGATAATCCTGGTACAACGTTACAACATTGCCGGCTATTGAGGTTATTGTTGCATAGTCGGAAATATCAATATTGTCGCCAACAATTGTCATCCCTACTTCTACACCGTCTACGCTATCAAGTTCTAATTCATCAAGAGATGTTAGATTCGCTACGGTTGTTTCAATTTTTCTTACTAATGAAATAGGATCAACAGGAGCATATTTAGCTACCGATATATGCTCTTCCAAAGTATAATACGTTGGGTTTGCAACAAATTCGGGATTAGCTAATGTTACATTTATTTTTCTAGGTTGATTTCTATTATCTACCCAAAATAATAAATCTTCAATTAGATTTACCCCCGTGATTTGATGTTCTTTGTTTGTAGCAAAGTTTAAAAATAAACCTTCTACTAACGTGTAATGTAAATTTTCTTTTAAATTATATACAGTTATCTGCATTTTATAACCAGAACCAGCGGGTGGCAAAGTTATCAATGCAGGGTCTTCGTCAAAATAATTAGTTAAAAATCTGTATATACAATTATTAGATTCATCAATAAAATACCCAATACACTCTAAATCAGCGTCTAACACTGTAGCGCCTAATTCTGTATTGCCAGGAATAACTCTTACGGTGCCTACCTTTCCTCCTGGTGATTTGTTTATTAATATATTGCTAGCATCTATATATTGTCCATTTGGAACCAATTTAGGATCCAAATCTTTATTCATTTTTGACTGTAGAAAGTTATTCTTAATTTCTGCCATAATTAGTGTTTAATCCATTTAGATTTACCTCTCATTATCTGAGTAATTTCTTCTAATTTAATATTAGATAATCTTATTTTAGCATTTCTTAATTTCGCGCTTTTATCCTTATGTAACCTATTAACTAAATATTCAGGTTGATTAGCTCTTGTGGATATGATCGCATGTAGAATGTAAGCGTAAGCCGCTTCCTCTGCCATTTTTGGTATTCTTGAATCTAAATCATAAGCTAATCCGTCTGATATATATTCAAGTGTTATAACTAATCCAACAAGATTGCTGGAAAAGTTTATTTTGTTTTCTCTGTCATTTATTGTAAATGTGCCATTCATATTGGCGTATTGTGGATCAACACCATATTGTCTTCCATAAAAACCCCCGTAGCCCCAGTCATAGTTTTGCCAACCATATGGGTAGTCTAAGTTCGCGGCTATCTGGCCGCTATTAGCCGTTGCCCATCTATTTTCTATAATGGGCGTTCCTTCAATGTTGTCGTCAAACGAATCCTGAATTGGAATACCAAAAGAATCCTGGATAGGAACCTCTGTTGGATTATTAGTCAACGATGTTGGTAATATGCGGTGCGTAATACCCAATTTGTCTACAAAAGACAGTTTAACGTAATTTACATAATCTTGAGGCAGCGGTATAGACAAACTGTTTGGTACACTTAATTCCTGTATTTTTACACTTTTTAAAGTGTCGTAACTAAATTCTTGCAATGCACGTTTAGCATGAAATATAACATCAGTACGCTTTACATCTCCTATTAATTTTCCAACACCAACATAAGCGACCATAAAATTGTTTATAACGTCGTTTAAGGTTATATATGCGTACCCGCCATAGTTTTGTTCTACGGTATTGCCATAAGCATCTTTGTCACCATAATTCCCGCCTGTAACAGTTTTTAATTGTATTACAAGTATTTCTTCGTCCGGCAGGGGAGTATCTAACGTTATTACATTGTTAACAACGGTATACGGGTCAATATATTCGTAATATGTTATACCATCAAAACTTCCGTATAATTTAAAATTATTTAATTCATACTCCTCTACACCTGGATCATAACTATAAAACACAAGATCCGTGTTAAATGTAGCAACAAACGTGTCTTGGCCAAGCGCGTTATCAACTTGGAAGCCCTGAGCTCCTTCGTAATACTGTCTATTTGTTTCGGTTATTAAACCTCCGTTTGGAAATGGCATATCTTATTAGCTTTTTGAATTTATATTTTCAGCCTGTACTTGTTGCGCTGCCACCTGTACAATCTGTGGATCTTTTATAACTATTCCAGCATATAAAAGTATTTTAGATATAAGGCTTATTTGCTCGCTTGGGTGTAACTCAAAATCAATTGAGTTATTTTTATTATATATATATTCATTTTGGGTACCTAAACTAAAATTCCAAATTGGATTTAGTGGTTTTCTTAAATATGTAGCCGATATATTATTGATTATTGTTTGCGGATAAACATATATTTTGTTACTGATATATTTATATACCGGAAAATAAGTTGTGGGTTTTGTTAATGGCGATAAATTTAACTCTAATAACTCGTGTGGCTGCACCTGTTGCACTTCTTTTTCGTAATTATATATTACAGTGCCTAACTTGTAAAAATCAGATGGGTAAGCCGTAACGACTATATTTGCATTATCCAACGGGAATGCTGTTAGGGTTAGTATACCGCCGCTAACTTCCCAGTCTTCATCACTTAAGAATGAACCATTAATAGACACTGTAATTAAACTATCCGCTGCTTCTGCTTGAGTTATAGTTTGCAACGGGTATTGTCTAATAGTGCTTACGCCTACTATTGCTTCTGAGAAAGAAATACCAGAAGATGTTGGCGGGTTAAAATAGGAATCTATATATTGACAAACGCCATCCGTTTGGAATAGCGATATTTTTTCTTTTAATGTTTTAATACGATCTGCGTATTCGCTGTCGTTGTCAGGTATGCGTAATTGTTGATTTAAGTCATCAAAATAGCTTTCAAATATTTCAAGTTGTACTTGTGCTGCAACCTTATTGAACTCATCCGGCGTCATATTACCGCGTTGTTCTTTATTTATTATCAATAAGACTGTTTTATAAACGGTATCTATATTTATTGCCATCGTGTATATTTATTATAATATTAAGGCGGTAACCTGAGCTACCGCCTAATATTAGTATTACGTATTATTATAATTTTTTCTCTATGGATCGGTATATTTCTACACCCTCATCCGTTTTAAAGAACGCAGCCATCGCTGAGTATGGATTTTCATCAAATGGCACTGTCATTAATTTTCTATCATTTGACACCCAATGAAAAGTTCTTTGATCTTGCGACAGTTTAATTATGCCTGCTTCAGTTGCTCGGATTGCAAAATTCCGCAGTTGCACATTATCATCATTTGCAAGCTCAATAAATAATTCTGGATTACGTTTTGCAAACAACATTAGGTCTCGTTTGATTTCTTTGGAACTCATTTTAGAAACCGCTGATCCAAGCTCTACGCGCATTATTGCTTCAGCCGCGTCAATATCTAAATCTTTTGCCGCAGTCATTGCAACTAATTCTAATTCTAAATCCTCTAATTCATCTTCAGCTTCAGCAATACCATCAAATTCAGCATATCTTTTATTAAGGAATGGATGATATAATGATAATAGCTTTTGTAAATTTTGCATTTCCTTAGGTACAAATAATGCGCCGTCTTCAAATACAATATGCCCTAACACAGATTCTCCCTTTTGATCTTCCACGAACGGGGATGATTGATTGGTTGCATATCTTAATTCTTTTTGTTCACCAGTGTCTTCATCTAACCATAATAATGGGTACCTAGCTGAGTGCTTTGTTGGTATACTGTATGTCAATGCAGTAACGTTGCCTAACAAATAATAATTCCTATCTTTAATTTCCCACGTGGGTTTTGGTTTTACTTTTGTAGCAATCTTTGTGGCTACTTCCTCAACATTAATTTCTTTTTTTACCTCTAAGTCAATGTGCTTTTCAGTAGTTTCTTTTTCTTTTTTTACCATGATATAATATAATTTAATAATTTCTAATTAGGTAAATATTACCCCCGCAAATACAGCAGGGGTAAATATTACCATTTTGTTTGCTACTATGCTGTAAACAATACAAAGTTGTTAGCAGCTTGTACGCATAAACATCTTTCAGACAAGAAGTGAATCTCCATTGCATCAAGATCAGAAGTGTAAGCACCTCCAACAGATCCAGTTGTCCAAGATTTCATACGACGGTCATCTGCTTGAGAAGCACGGTAACGAACGTGTAAGAAAGGACGACGAATATTTGTTCCTAATTGCTCATCGTAAACGGTAGATGTTCCAGCTGGAATCAATACGCCATCAATAGCATTGCTAGCAACAGCTCCACGAGTAGAGGCATCATTCAAATATTTCCAGTCAGTTTTGTAGAAATCATAAGATCCACGACGGAAGCCAGTAAATCCTAAGTTCAAAGACATTTGCTCTGAGTTTTCAAATAAACCATAAGCAACTCCGCCAGCAGATCCAGAAGACAATGCAGCAAGCATATCATCGAAATCTAATGAGGTTTGACGGTTTAAGAACAGCATGTTCTCTTCAATCGCTCCTTGAGTATCTAAGTTTTTCAACACCGCATCGAAGTTAGTGATACCAGCTGCGGCAGAGAATCCTGTTACTTGGTTACCGCGAGCTTTAATAGCAGCAAATAAACCTTGAGTTCCTTTTAATGCCGTGCCATTAGGAGGTGTAAATCCAATAGCGGCAGAAGCAGCAGCGGCTAATTCACCTTCAACAACAGACATTTCTAAGTAGTCTTCAAAACGCAAACGAGTTTCAGAAGCAGCTTTCAAATACCATAAGTATCCAGTAGCGCCATCTTCTGTTGCAACATCTACCCATCCAATTTGAGCCGTATCCGAACCATTTACGGTGTATTTCGAACGGATGATAATTGGCGAATTTGAATACTGAGTGAATGAAGGCGCAACTGAAACGTAGTTAGAGTTAATTGCTGATCCTTTTGAATATTCAGAACCGTATACAAAGATTTTGAATCCGCTTAAAGAAACAGCAAATCCAGCAGCAGACAAAGAAGCGGCTGTGTATGGAAGCAATGTAAGCAAAGCTGTACCAGTTCCAGGCGCTGTACTAGCAGAAACATAACATTTTGCTTCAGCTCCAGTAGCAGGGTTCATAATAACTACAGTAGAGCCAACGCTGATAACGTTAACAATAGTAGCAGACTCAGTAAACGACACTTGGTTTGCAGTAGCTGTGGTAGAAACATTATTGTAAGCAATGTGCAAACGATTTTGTTCTGACCAAATAACCTGATCTGAAGTCATCGGCATTTCAGCGCCAACCATACGTAAGAATCCAGAAAGCGTTCTGTTTCCATAACGCTCTACTTCATTTTCGTAGATTTCAGGTAAATACTGTTTAGCAAATGTGCCTCCTCCAGACGCACTGTCAAAGGTTAAATAATTTGTAGCAAGCGCTTGTTGCACTTGTGATGGTACGATACTTCCGAACGCACCGCTTGGTGATGTAAAAGCCATAATTTTGGTTTTTTAGTTTAAAATTGTTTTTGAATTTTCAGTTTTGTAGAGTCAATACCGTTAATTGCGCGTACTTTTAAACCATTAATAAAAACTTCTCCGGCGCTAGTTTTGCGACCTTCAGGGTTTATATTATTAGATTTTGCAACAACCTCTTTAATTGCATCGGCCTTGCCTTGCTCATAAAAATGTTTTGCAATAGTGTCTACGTTTTCGGCTGCGTACATAGCTTTGTGGTACCCTTTCAAGTCTACAACTTCACCAGAATCATTCAAGAACTTCTTGACTAGATTAGTTATGTTTGATTGTTTATCCATTACGCTCTCGCTGTTTTGCAGGTTATACTTAAATGTTTTTTCACCCAAATTGAAATCAAAACCTTTGAATTCTTGTGTAAAAAAGTTTTTTGTATCACTTACAAACTTAGAGTGTTTTTGCTCTGCAAGCTTTTGCTCTTCATTATATCGGTTAAAAAAGTCATATGCTTTTTTTTGATCTGCATTTAATGATGGCCTTAACTTAATTTCATCATAATATTTTGCTTTAAGATCATCCAAAAACGTTCTGGCTTTTGCAACTTCTTCTTTAAATGCGAGTTTTTTCTTTCTGATGTCTCGATCATCATCTTCGTCTTCGTCGTAGCTAAACCTATCCTCCATTAAGAAATCAATTTCTTCGTCGTCTAAATGCGGCCTTGACTTTTTATAATATTCTTTTAACAGAGTTCCTGTGTTTACATTTGAGTAATCTGTATTAAGTCTAATATAGTCTTCAACTGTTCCGCCTGTCTCCTCCATAAATGAAACAAGCTTCTCAATATTCTCAGGTAAATCCCTACCTGTTTTTTCAGCAAACGCAATAGCTTCTCGCGCTTCCTCTTTTAATTCGGTTGCTTGTTCTTCAACAACCTCGTTAATTACTACTATTTCTTTTTCATTCTCTGAGGCAGACTCTTTGTATTCTTCGTTTCCTTGGACCACTTCTTGCAATCCCACTTCGGACTGTTCTGTGCGTAACACGCCTTCATCTGTTGTTTGCTCTTGAACGGCATCTTTTTCTTTTTTATTGGTTAAATCCACTTTTATAATGGCATCTTGCTCCATCATTTTTTTCATACGGGGTTTTGATTTTATTTTAAAATCCCCTTCTTGGTTTACTAATTCTGACATAATATGATAATATATAATTGGTTAATTTTTACATTTGATCTAGAGTGCCTAAGCCAAACCCGCTACTCACATTATCAAACTCTGATTCAAAGTTTTTAGGCATTGTATCATTTTTCCTTTGATCGATTAACTCGCTTTGCTGAGTAGCTTGCATTTTAACTCGCTTATCTTTACGGTCTTCTATATCGTTTATTTTTTTCTGTTGTGCACCTAATTGGGCTTGAGCTAATTGCATATTGTACTGAAACTCTTGAGCCATTAATTGTTGCTTTATTTGAAGTTCTTGCTGTAATTTTTGTATTTCAAATTGCGCTTTTGCTTGTTGTATTTGTATTTCTGTTTGAGCTAAAGCTTGTTGTTTTTGAACTTCGGACATTGCGGTCTGCTCTGCTAATTGTGCGTTTGCTTGTGCTTGTGCTTGTATATTTGCTTGTTGATTTGCTTGATCTCTTTCTAATTTTTTCTTTCTTTTGTATTTTAAAGATTGATTAGCGAGTTTAAGGTTTCTTATTTGTCTTAAATCAATCGCGTCTTCAAGATCAATACCACCAGATTGTAATGCAATTTGTATATTTTGTTCTAACTGCGCCTTCTCTTCTTCATCAGGCTCTAACTCTAAGAATATACCAAAGTCATGCAAATTAAGATTCATTAATTCTTCCAATGTTTTAACATTAAAAGTAGATATACTTTCTTTCAATGCTTGCGCGGTAAGAGGGAACCTTAAAGAATCCGCTACTCTTAAAGATATATTCTCACAAAGTCTTAATGTTAAATACAAACTAGCTTGCAATATATGTCTGGTCGCAGTGTTTGAGTTTGCCGCTGCTAATTTTTGCAAACCAACTAATGCTTTCGGATCAGGTGTACTTGCGTCTCTAGCTTCATTTAATCCGGTTACATCTCGTATCATTTGTAGATAATACTGGTATGTAGATATTAATGACTGTATTTTTGCATTACCATTCGATGTTTGCAATTCCTGTATTGGCACTCTAGCTGGGTTGCCGGTACCGTCTTGCGTTTGTGATCTACCAACAATACTACCGGTTTGGAAATACATATTTAACGCTTCGGCTGGATTGTATTTTGTGCCATTACCAAGATCGACTTCCATTAATCCATCAACATCCATAAATACTCCATCTGGGACCATTCTTGATAATACCTGTTGAAGTTTTAAATGTGTTAATTGAATAATGTCAGCAAATCCAGTTATTCTACTAACAATAGACTCTATGCGTCCTTTATACATTCTTGGAGCACAGATAGCGTAATTCATCTCTACCTTTGTGGTATCTGCTACAGGACGGGTCATATTTTCACACATTTCCCATTTCAGCATTTTATTGTGTCCAAGTATTTTTGCACCAGAATACAATACCTCTATACTTCTTGATACTCTATTAAAGTTATCACTTGGAGGAGGATTGAATGTGTCGGGTTTTTCCAACGCTTTTTCTAATCCAAATTCCGTTTGTTTAATCTTAAATACCTGATCAGTATATGTTTTATACTCAAAATATAAAACCTTAATGGCGGCAGGATCATAGTTCTGCCCATAATAATTTCTAGTATAAGTATTATCACCGGGGTATTTTTGTATTTCCTCTAAGTCTTCGTTTGTAAGTTCTGGGAATTCTTTTTTAAGTTCTTCTAATTGTATTGCTTTTACTTCCCCGGCATAATAAATGTCTTCAAAGTTTGGATCTTCGGTATACGAATATACCAAATTAGCTGGATCAACATAATCCAGCACAATACCGTTAGCTTTATTCCAGCTTGTTTTAGCAGCAGCAATACCTAATACAGTTAAATCATAGTTTAATCTTCTATTGATTAATTCGTATTTATTTTTATCAAGTATGTAATTAATAACTTCTTCTTCTGCTATCTCTACTCCTTGTTTATATGATAACTGTAAGTGTATTTCAAGTTCTTCTTTGTCCTCTGGTAATTTTGCTGGATCTTGTGAAAAACCATTTACGCCAAGTTTTTCTTGCATCTTCATCAAAAATTGCTTTGCAGCCATATCTTCCATGATTGCTCTTGCGTATTCTGTTTTTTGTTTTATAGACTCAGGGTCTTGCGCGCACGCTTTTATTTCATAGTTTTTGCTGGAGATACCATTCACTAATATATCAACAAATTTTGGTATCACAGGCACAGGCTTCCAATCAATGTTCAAATAGGATAAATCCCCATTTACAGATAATTCATCTTTATATTTTTGCACCGATTGCTCACCTCTAGCGTACAACTTTAGTGTATGAAATCTTTGCCAATTTGCGCTCCATCTATCACTACCGCCGACTGCAGCAGCTCCTCCTCTAAACCATTCATTCTCAATAGCTCTACCAACCGCGGTGCCATACTCGTAACTTTGTTTAACCTCGTCAGGTACTACCTGATTTGGGAAAGAACTATTAGTATTAGTATAAATCATTTATTGTATTATTTGTGAATTATATCCTTTATTGTCGTATTTTTTAAATCCAAGAGAAATTGATGGCCTTTCTACTTTTGCTATTGGTGTATACATGTGTCTATTGCAAGCCATTATTGCTAATCCTGAACTAATAGAGGCATCATGATTTGTTCTATTATTTATATTAAATTTAGCCCAATCCTCCAGAGTTCTTTGGAAATACATTGTTCCGTATTCGCCTTCTTGTTTTAATCCAATGTGCTGCTCTATATGCGTCTCAATAGCTGATGCATGCGCTTGCATTACATCTGTTGAAGAGTTAGGAATTCCGCCAACTTCTTTTTCGAATGGCGAAAGTTTATTTAATATTTTGTCAGGTCTATTCATGGAGTAACCACGGTACCCTCTTCTTTTTAAATAATATAATAGCCTTGGCTTATTATTTTCTGCAAGCATTGGCATGCCGTAAAACACTAGTGCCATTAACACCTCTTCAAAAAATATCTCCGATGTTTGCGGTCTAGCTATATATTCTAAGAAAAAATGATTTGGCGGTATGTCTTCCATTGAAAACTTAGTCAATCCATGCAGCGATCCATTTGAACCTCTCGCGTTAACTGTTCCAGATATATCATAACTATCACAACCAAATGCGCCACAGTGCTCATTACCTGGATATTTATATCCATCTCTTATAATCATACGGTTTTGCAAATGTATAGGCGGTACCCAAGAAATTAAGAATCGCCCATCTTTATTAGGATAAAATTGTACTCTTGTATCTTGTATGCCATTTTCCCATTGGAAATTTCCACGCGTAACCATGCTAGTATTGCGCAGATCCTCATTATAATCTATTTGCTCGTATATTTTTGTAAGGTTAAACAAAGATTGCTTTGTTTCATCCCTAAATGCGTGTTGCTCTGTTCTTGGAAACTGACGGTAATATTCATTTAATCCGTCTGAGTCTTGCTTTAATCCATCAACCTCATTTTGCCAATGCTCAATAACGCCATACTCAATCCAATTACCATCAACACCTTTTACCGGTTTTTCTGGAGTATCGAATACAGGTACCCCATAAGTATCAATGAATCCCTCGTAGGACCACTCCATAGGTATAAACAAACTATATAATCCTGAACTAGTCTGTCCATTGCGGTTTCTTTTTGTAACGTCTGAACCATAATAGAGTTTTTTAAAATTCTCTCCTCCTTTATCTAATGCATTAGATGTTGATCCCATCATACATTTACCAATAATTCTACTACCTAACCTTAATGTTGTTTTTGTTACACGCCAGTTATTTAGAATATTATCAGGACGTTCCCATTTACCACTTTCATCATGAACTAACAGCTTTAACTTTTCACCATCATAACTATTGTCTCCGGTATTTTTCCAGTCAATAGTCGTGTCAAGCCCTTCGAGCTCTGCTAACTGTTCGTTTGAATCTAGTTTTCTTCTTGTTAGTTTTGATGCAGGTATACGATAAGCCAATTCTGTTTTTGGCCTATCCATACCGTCTTGTATTGGTTTAAAGAAAAATGGGTAATTAACAGAGATTGGTACGACTTTGTCTGTAAACATTTTTTTAGCATCAGCTCCGGATTTTGATAATATACCAAAACGCGAATCGCTAGATATAGTTGCTTGGTTTACAAGCTCTGCTGATGACATAAAAGAAAATCCAGAACGTCTATTTTTTAAATAGCACATTCCATAACATCTTGGATCAGCCTTGCAAGCTTCCCAAAATATAAAAAATAATCTATTTGATTCCCTGAAGTCAGGTGCACCTACGTCGATTTTGCTCCATTGTAAGTACATGTAGTGAGTCCCGGTTATGTAGGTTGGTTTGCCGTTATTGTAAAAAGCAAATCCTTCATCTCTGTATTTAAACTCGTTATCTATATAATCATACCATCGCTCTTTGAAATGCTCTGGTTGTTTAGTCCAATCAAATACACTTTTTATTTTATCTATTTCTTTAGGGCAAACAAATTGTTGCCAATGCTGCTCTTCCTTTTTATCAGATCTTGAGTATACGTCTTCTATTAATGGCAAAGCTATCTTTAAATTTTGTATTTCATATACTTCACCAATCTTTCCGGTTTTGCTTATAACAACCATATCATGGTCTTTGTTATAACCGTATTCCCATTTCTGTAACCTGTTATTCTTTTTTAATGTGCCGGGGGTTATATAATTCTCAATAACCTTAACTAATGATTGCTCGTACATTATTTAGACCTCCCTTCTGCAAATCCTTTAAATACTTTTTGCGTATCATTCTTTGCTGATTCTTCATCCATTATCATCTTCTCTTCCATTTCAATCCTAGAAAGAATTTCAAAAGCATCAAATATAGCCAACTTCTTAGTTGCCGCAGCATTTTTTAATCTGTCCGCAGATATATCATCCCCGCTGTCTATAATTGCTTCTTGAGCAACCTTTACAAGTTCCTCAACCGCTCTTCGCCCAGCTTGGATTATACTCAGCTTCGTCTCCTTTGTATTCATATTTAATTACAATATCATTTGATTTCATACAATATAATCGCTCCCCATCTATTAAAAACTCAAATTCACCAAACGGAGTATACCCAACAAGGTCTCCACGGTTTATTTTAAGCTCATCTAAGGAACTATTACCATATTTTAATATACCAATATGCTTTCGTTCTTTATCTAGCTTTAAATAGTCTGTATTTTTAATAGGTTTAACAAAGCAACGGTCATTCACTGAATTCCAGTTACCTTCTCTTTTATATAAATATATTTGGTCTAAACTACAAAAATATAAATCCTCTTCAAAATAAGATCTACTATTTTTTTGCTTTCCTTTTATATCATAAAATCTTCTAAACACATTATGGTGTACAATAATTATATCACCAGGTTTTATATCTGTTTTAAATGCCAAAGGAGTTGCTACCACTTCGGCTAATTTGTTAACCGATCTAAAGCTTTCTATTTTTGTGTTTATTATAAGTTCTTTACCGTCAACGTCTACTTTGTTGTTGTATCTTTCGCCGACTGGTCTAATTAAAAAATCAAAAATACTTCTCATCAATACTCAAGGTCATATTCAACAGATATTGCCATGTTAGAGTTAAATTTCTTCCAAGGCATTACCTCTTCGTTTTTCTTAATATAAATATTATATGATCTGTCCTCTTCGTCAAACATTATATGAGAGATTTCATGTCCACCATATACCGTTTGCGCGATAGAATAGTGCATGGCATCATTTTTATAATCTGCACCAATACTTATTTTTCTTATAATTCTTCCCATTGTGCTTCAGGTACTGCAATTGCAGAGTATGTCCCATCCGCAACATTTATATTAATCGCTCCGTATTGTGCTTCAAGTTGCATTTTGAATTCGTCAACCTCTTTGTTTAATACTTCTAGCGCGCGCAATGCGCTATGCTTTTGAGATTCCAAAACTCCAATGTTTACCAATAAATTCTGCAAATCCTTTTGTTGTCTTTGCACAGTTTCTAATTGTTCCGCTGTAATCTTGTTCTCATTGTTTTCGTTTACTATTTCCATTTTATTTAATTTAATTTGTTATTAATTGGTTTAATATCCCGCTACTCTTTTTGTGTTTTTTAAATTTGCTAGATTTAAACGTTTTCTTGTTTGGTCATCAACACTGTCTTTAACAAATCCTTGATATAATTGCTGCTCGCTTAAAAGCTCTTTAGGGTTTTTAAAAGAACCAGAATAAGTATTTTTATTAGACGCATTATCTGCATAACTAGCTTCTTTTACAAGTTCTTTTGTTTTACTATTAAAAACTCTTCCTTTTTTGCCGTCTTTAGGTTTTACATAATTATACCCGTAAGGTTCAATTTTTTCTTCACCTGTATTAAAATTGTACGAACTTCCTCCACTCGAAAGCGCTCCTCCGGACTTAGATATAATACTCTTAGCTTGCGTAACGTCTGCGCCAGAATATCCCGCTTTCGCCTTAGCATTAAAACCCATTTGTTGCTGTACTAATCTAAAAGCAGAGTTTTGTATTTCTCTTTCTCTAGTTGCTTTGTTAGCGGGGGGTTCATTATTTTGTTTAAATTCAACAGGCAAGTCGTCGCCAGTTTTAAGACCATTGCCTCTACCGTATTTTTGAGTATATGCCATCTTATTTCTTTTTTACTTTTTTCTTCATAGGGGCTTTCATTTCTCCCTCCTTCATCTTCATTGCTTTTGATTCACCTTTTTCGTGTTTCATCATTGCGGCTTTTGAAGCATATTTTTCACCAGTCTTTTTTTCTACTACTTTTTTCATAATTTATTTATTTATTTATTTATACTTGGCATGCGTTGTAAACTAAAGACCCTGGCTCTGTGTCAATAAGAATCCACGAACCATCTGGAGCGGTTGATGTAAACTCGCCTAGTAAAATTCTTTTTCCGGCATAAGGGCCAGATACTTTTGTCTGTATATAGTCGCCAGGTTGATAGGATACATTGATTAATTGTGAAGTAGCAACTTTGATTGCTGGCTTGGTAAATGCGCATGTAGACACTACCTCAAACCAACCAGTTACTAACCCAGCATTTTGAGAAGCGCCGCTAATACCCATACCTATTCCTATTCCCATCGCCATTAATACAGAGCAATTATATCAGCAGCGGTGGTGCCGTAAGAACCTCCATCATTGTCCCATACATAATCTACTATTATTGGCAAAAATGAACCAGACGGTACGTTTTTAAATAAGGTTGCCCCACCTGCAAAACTACCACCGTCCTCGCCATAAGCTAAAGTAACTAGTAAATCGCCGCCTGTTCCAACATACAGGGCTGCATTCCCTAGATACACTCCTGTATCCAGGGAACTAGCGTCGCCTGTTGGTGTTATTGATAAAGCTTTCGTGCCGAAATCCGGCTGATTACCATATTGTCCCATAATATATTGTTCTAACTACTAGGATACTACCGCTGTTGTTACTGTTACCCCCGTTGGCAATACTACCTCAACTAATGGGGACGGAACTTGCGATACAATTGCGGCTAATACAGCGTTGTAAAAGTTAGTAGTTGTTGCTCCAGCAACAGTAAGCGTTAAAATTTTTGTTCCCATATAAATCACAACAGACGTGGCTGAGCCATAAGCAACATGAGTAATCATGTTTGTGTTTAATTGTAGTGTAGGTGTTCCTGCGATCGTAGTTGCAATAGAAATAAATTGTGCCATTTTGTTTTTGTTTTTGTTTAGTTATTATTATTATTATTACTTGTTATTTTTAGATTTTATCTTTTTTGCCTCTGTAAGCATCTTTTTTGTAGGTTTTTTGCCAGAGCCTTTATTTTCTCGTATGTTGTCCCATAATCCTCTTCTGGATTTTGAACCATCTTTTCTTTTTAACAATTCCATTTTCTTAACGCTAATGCTTTTCTAGTTGGTTCACCATTTGGTTTTTTCATAGGACCCGGCATTCCAGACATTCTTGCGCAAAATGATTTTCTGCGTTTAGCGTCTTTACTACCTGGTTTTAATTCCGACGGTTTCTTTGTAACAGCGGTTTGTAATTTTGATCCTGGGTTCTCTCTTCTGTAACTAGCAACGCCTTTTGCGTTTAATCCCCCTTTAGGATCCTTGCCTTCTTTTCTAGTCCAAGCAGCAGTTTTAGGCATTGCGAGAAGCTCCTGCTTTTTTAGTGATTGGCATCATGCACCCACAACTTGGGTCATCAAATCTTAATTTTATACCGTAAGTACCTGAGCTAGATCCTTTTCCTTTTGGATAAGCGGTTGTGTCTAATGGGCCATTCCATACGGCATTTGCTCCTACACCAGACATTTTTGCTTCTTTATCGAACGCGGTTAATGGGTGTACTTTTGTTTTTAGATCCATCTTATATATTTATTAATTGTTTAAATCATATGGAGGTACTACTGGAGTAGCTACGCCTGCTGGTGGTTGAATAGGTTGCGCCTGCATTAATGGCCCAACACTTCTTTCATATTTATTCTGATAAGACTGCCCAAATGTACTAGCCATTCTAGCCTGGTCAGTTGGAGAAAAATTAACCGGAGCTCCACTATCTTTAACACCCATATTAACTGGAACTGGCGCATATGCTTGAGCAACTTCTTGGACAGCCGCCATAGTTGGATTTGCTGGTTTTGTTGTTGGCACAGCCCTAGGTGCAACGGCTGCTTGAATAGTATTCATCATCTTGTTTTGTCTTTATTTAAGTTATCGATTGCATTGATTAATACTTTTTCAGTATACGATCTTTTGCTTATTGGTTTTCGCCTTGCTTTGCTTGTGGGTACATCTTCTTCTCCTAGCAATATACGATACATTCTAGCTATAAGTTGTCTGCACTTTAATGAAACTTTATATATGTGATACTTTTGGGTTGTATGGTTTCTTTTCCTCCATACTGTTATCCACCCTTCTTTAAGTAAATCGTTCCAGCGCCTGTTATTCCAACTATATGCATGTGTACCCGTTATAAAATCTTGCTTTGTAAATAAATCTATACAGTCTAGATATATTAGTAATTCTAAATCTGCGTCTGTAAGATTATTATTAATGCAAGCCCATTTCCTAACCAATCTGTAATACTTAAATAAACCAATGCTTTTTAATTCATCCGCGCTTATTTTTCTCATAATACCGCAACAACATCACTAATCTTAATAACAGTATAATTATCACCTTCAAACTCTATTTCATGGCCAGCATGCTTGTCGTAGTAAATTTCATCGCCAACTTCCATGAACTTAATTTCATCACTGATAGATATTACTATTGCTTGTTTATATCTTATGTTTTCTTTATCGGATTCCTTTAATAATAATCCGCCTTTTGTTTTATCTGTTACAGCTAACTTCTTCGGGAGAATAACTATATTATTACCTATTGCCTTCATTCACTCGTAAGTTATTGATTACACAATCGGTTGATAGTATTGTTGTAGCAACAGATACCGCGTTTCTTAATGCTGATTTGGTCACAAGTAATGGATCAATAATGCCAGACTTAATCATATCTACATATTCTCCAGTAACTACATTTGCTCCGTGTCCAACCTCTCTATTATCCTCAGTCATTGGACCAATACCTGCATTATCTAATATCGTGTTATAAGGAGCTTGTATTGCGTCAATTAAAACCCAATCACCTTCACTTATAGCGCCAATTGTTTTTGTTGCGTCCATTAAAGCAATTCCACCTCCAGGTACAATACCTTCTTTGATCGCGGCTTTTGTTGCACAAATAGCGTCTTCCACGCGATCAGCTTTTTCTTTTAATTCAATTTCAGAATTAGCACCCACTTTTACAACAGCAACTTTACCTGATAAACGGGCTAATCTTTTTTCAAGTCTTACAACTTCACCTGGATTTTTTGCTTTTTCTAATTGCTCTTTAACGTGTTTAATTAGTTCTAGAACTTCTTCTGATGATTCTTCAATCTGAATGATTGTTTCCGACTCAGTTGTAATACTTCTTAAACATCTTCCAAGATGCTCGGCGGATATTAAATCCATATCATCGCCAAGATCTTCATTAATAACAGTCGCTCCTGTTAATGCGGCAAGATCAGCTAATGTATCTTTTTTATTAACGCCATACGTTGGCGCGTTAATAACATTAATTTTGAAATTACCTTTTACTTTATTCATTGCTAATACAGACACCACTGCTGGCTCCATATCCGCTATAATTAATAAAGACATATTTGCCTTCATTACATATTCTAATATTGATTGGATCTGTCTTATGTTTTCAACAGGTGACTCAATCAACAGCACAGCGGGACGATCTAGCTCAGCTGCTTTTTTATTTAAGTTTGTGACAAAATGCATGTTCATTAAACCTTTGTCATACTGAACGCCTTCAATTAATTCAATCTCCGTTTCAGCGCTTGTTGATGATTCCATCATTACAACGCCATTGTCGCCAACCATTCTAAATGCGTCGCCAATTATTTTACCTAATTCTTTATCATTGTTTGTAGAGATTGTTGCAACATGGTCAATCATATCCCCTGTTACAGGCACTGAAATACTCTCCAAGTAATCCACAACTAATCCACAAGTGTGTTCTATATCTTTTTTTAGATCTCTGCTATTTGCTTTGCCTTGAACTTTATAAGCCTCTTTTAAAATAGCGTGAGCTAATACTGTCGCGGTTGTTGTACCATCTCCAGCTTCTTTAACCGTTTTGCGAGCTGCTTCTTTTAATAAGCGCGCTCCCATATTTTCAATTGGATCCAACAAAATAATACTGTCCGCAACAGTAACCCCGTCTTTTGTGATTACAGGATTTCCAGTTCCATCCTCCAGCATTACACACTTACCACTAGCTCCTAATGTAGAACTAACGGCTTTTGATAATTTACTGATACCAGCAAATACTTTGTCCCTAGCCTCTATCCCGAAACTAAGGTTCTTTACAATTCCATCTGACATATTTGATTTTATTTAATTTTATTTAATAATTACATTATTACGTAATTTTCTGCATTTTAACTAAAATAGTTTATACTCTAGAACCACGCCATAGTTAGGTGGATTGTTTTGACGGATGTTATACATTGTACCAAGCCTAAATCTATTCAGCGAAGCAACAATCGTTCCATATAACATAGGTAAACCCAAAGTGAACCGATTGCTTATAAGCCCTACAGAGCCACTGAATTTAATTTTATTGTTATGATCAAGCATTTCTTTTTGTAACGCGATATACGAGTCCTTATACGATATAATGGAGTCTTTAACCTCTAATTGTTTCTTGAATTCAACTTCCTTCTTTAAAAAGTTATCAATTCTTTCATCTTTTACTTTGGAGATAGCTTTGCAAACATCGTACCTTACTAAATCCGCTACAACTTGCTTTGCTTGTTCTTCTGTTAAAACAACTACACTATCTTTCGTAACGGTCTGTGAAATACTGCTGGAGCTGACTAATATGCATGCTATCAATAATCCTAATTGTTTCATATTCTTTTTCCTTAATTAATTTAATTTTAGTAAGCAATACAGTATCTACTTTTGATAAACTATCTATAAGTAATGCGCTTGCGTGATCTTTTTCTTCAAGATCTTTTATTACTAATTGTAATTCTTTTTCTTTTGCTTTTAACCTGTTCATTTCATTATCACTGGATACCCAGAATAATACCATGAAAAAAATTAATACAAAGCCTAGCCATTGATTTCTGAGTGAGTTAAGAATAAGGTACATAAATTGTTTTTCCGGATTTTTTAATTGCTTTTAATACTTGATTTCTTTGAATTCCTTCTGCGTCATACGATACATGTACCCAATCTGGGTTTTTATCTGTACCAAACTCCCAAATGAGCTGATCAAACTTTAAATGTGTTTTTATAAAGTCAAATACTTGTTTGTTCGTTATTGTTGTTCCATCCATATCAATATCAATTGCTTCACCCGAGCAATGTTGCGATGTTGCACTACCTTTTATAAACTTATTAAGTTCCGCACTACGATAACCACTTGATATATGGATTGGCACGCCGAAATTACTGCGTATTGGTTGGAACACTTTAAGTGCTAATTTTTTAAAGTTTTCAATATGTTTTGCGGTAGGCTCGTTACTTATGCCGTTCCTTTTTGCAGACTCACTCCGTATTACTTCTGCTAATGTTAAGTTCTTTGATAATTGCATATAATTTATTTTGTGAACGCTTTAACTATCAATGTTGCCAATGCTGCTGCAAATGCAATAATTAAAACCTTTGCTTGTTTTATATATACCTGTATTTCGCTCTCCTGTTCTTCAAGGTTTTGTACTCGTTCATCAATATCTGATACTTTCCATACTAACCCCTTGTAGTCATTTAATGCGCTACCTATTAAAGCTTGTTTTATTTCCTTTATATCGGACGCTCTTTCTTCACCGTCTTGTTTTAGCAATCTTAAGTGTTGTTCAATGCGGTCGAGTCTTTCTCCTTCTAAGTTACTCATGCTGATTTTGCTTTAATTAAGCGTTCTACAATGTTTGTTGTTCCTTCTATAGCTATATAAGCCGTTGATATTATTACCCAGTCCTCAGAAGTTATGTTACCTAGAAATAAACCCACAGATCCAACTATGAATACTATAAGTTTTCTACTAATCCATTTATTTAGGAATAAATCAATTTGCTCCTTCCGACTCATTTGCTTTGAGTTTTTCTTCTAATTTAGCCAATGTTTGGTAGATCGCTACTACGTCATTCATTCCAAATGCACCTTTCTGAGTTGCAATCTCAAGAGCTTGTTTGATTAGATTTAATTCTTCCATTTTAATATGTTATTATAGTTATGTTTTTGTCATTTGCAACACATTGTTCTACCCAAGTGTTGTCTGTTCCCCACTCTGCAAACTCCTCATCAGTCAACGTGT
>Ga0315907_10001010_pt1 | contig 38666 bp, 42 predicted proteins | sample LakEriMetagenome_3_FD_203525 | JGI IMG/M metagenome (GOLD analysis project Ga0315907, IMG submission 203525) | Freshwater fungal communities from buoy surface, Lake Erie, Ohio, United States - Buoy 12 MA123 | ecosystem: Environmental > Aquatic > Freshwater > Lake > Lake biofilm | place: USA...
CCTGTGGCGGGCAGTTGTGTCATGGTCACTTTGGAAGGCACACGCCCCCTTTTGGTCGAAATTCAAGCGCTGGTCGACAGCGGCGGGCCCAGCCCGCGCAGGTTGTCTGTGGGCCTAGAAAGAGACCGTTTGGCCATGTTGTTGGCGGTCTTGCACCGCCACGCAGGGGTGGCTTGCATGGACCAAGACGTGTTCGTCAATGCGGTGGGGGGTGTTCGAATCAGTGAGCCTGCAGCCGACTTGGCAGTAATGTTAGCAATCACTTCATCACTGCGTGGCAAGCCTCTCCCCAAGGGTTTTATTGCCTTTGGTGAGGTCGGCTTGGCGGGTGAAGTGCGGCCCGCACCCCGCGGCCAAGAGCGCCTCAAAGAAGCTGCCAAGTTGGGTTTTACCGTGGCTGTGGTGCCCAAAGCCAACGCGCCGAAAAAGAACGACAAGAACTTTGAAGGCCTCACCATTTATCCGGTTGACCGCATTGAAGACGCCATGAACTGTGTTCGGGGACTTTAAGATCCCGTCATGAACTTTTCAAGAATATGGATCCCCATCGGGGTGATTGCCTTTGTCGCTGGAGCTTGGCACCAGTACAAATGGCCAGGCGTGGCAGTGTCGACGGGCGCCGTTGTGATGTGGATTTTGTTGCATTTCACGCGCATGGTCACCGTCTTAAGCCGAGCTGCCAACAGGCCCGTGGGGCATGTCGCAAGCGCTGTCATGTTCAATGCCAAGCTCAAAAAAGGTGTCAACCTGATGCACGTCATTGCCATGACCAAGTCCTTGGGTGAGCGTTTGTCTGAAGAAAATGTCCAACCCGAAGTCTTCAAATGGGCCGATTCAGGTGACTCTTCTGTCGTTTGCACTTTCAAAGATGGCAAGCTGCAGTCATGGGACATGACTCGCCCGCAGCAGACAGATACTGAAGAATCCGAAGTTTCTTCTTAACATGACTTGATGAATTACAGCACAACATGCCCATAAGGCTCTTAGAATAAACGCTTTGCGAAACTGGCAACAAAGGACAAAACTATGAGTACCGCAGCACCCTCTATGGAAGACCGTGACGGCAAAATTTGGATGGACGGCAAGATGGTTGAATGGCGCGACGCCAAGATCCACGTCTTAACTCACACGCTGCATTACGGGTGCGGCGCCTTTGAAGGCGTTCGCGCCTACAAAACAACCAATGGCACGGCCATTTTCCGTTTGCACGAGCACACCGACCGCCTCTTCAACAGCGCCAAAATTTTGCGCATGAAGTTGCCCTTCACCAAAGAAGAAGTGAGCGAAGCGCAAAAAGCGGTGGTGCGAGAAAACAATTTGGAAAGCGGTTATATCCGTCCTCTGACTTGGATTGGATCCGAAAAGTTGGGTGTCAGCCCCAAAGGCAACACCATTCACCTGATGGTGGCTGCATGGACTTGGGGCGCTTATTTGGGCGAAGAAGGCTTGAAGCGCGGTATTCGCGTCAAAACTTCCAGCTTCACGCGCCACCACGTGAACATCACCATGACACAGGCCAAGGCGGTGAGCAACTACACCAACTCCATTTTGGCCAACATGGAAGCCGTCGATGAGGGCTACGACGAAGCGCTGTTGCTCGACCCCTCTGGCTTTGTGTCCGAAGGTGCCGGCGAAAATATTTTTGTCATCAAAGATGGCGTGATCTACACGCCCGACTTGTCAGCAGGCGCATTGAACGGCATCACCCGCAACACGGTTTTCCACATTGCCAAAGACTTGGGGCTTGAGATTGTGCAAAAGCGCATCACTCGCGATGAAATCTACATTTGCGACGAAGCCTTCTTTACGGGCACAGCCGCTGAAGTGACCCCCATTCGCGAACTCGATCGCATCGAAATTGGTGCGGGCAGCCGCGGCCCCATCACTGAAAAAATTCAGACTGGCTTCTTTGATATCGTGAACGGTAAGAATCCAAAATACGCTCACTGGTTAACGCACGTTTAATTCCAAGAAAGACCCTGTTAATGAGCCAAGCCATTGAACTTCTGGCCAAAGATTTAAACCCGCAAGGTGGTGTTTTTTGCCCTAGCCCCAAGGCTGATATGAAAGTCTGGAATACCCACCCTAAGGTTTACTTGGATGTGGCACGTGAAGGGCATGCCAAGTGCCCTTACTGCGGTACGGTGTACCAACTCAAAGCAGGCGAAACAGTCGGTCACGGCCACTGAATTGCCAGACCCTTGAAAGGCTTGGCGTAGCGGCTTGATGAACATTAATCTACAAGACCTGCGACAGGTGACCGTGGTGATGGTGACACATCACAGCGTTCATTGTCTTGCCAATCAAAATAGATTGTTGGCGCATTGTCCACATGTCATCATTTCTGACAATGCAAGCAATGACAACACGCCCACTACAGCGAAGGCTTTGTGGCCGCATGCAGTAGTTCTACCGCATTCTCTCAACTTGGGCTTTGGCGCTGCTAACAACCGCGCTCTGGCAATTGTTTCAACGCCATTTGCCTTCTTGCTCAACCCCGATTGCACCATCACACCTGAAGCGCTGGTGGCACTCATTTCTGCAGCAAACGACATGCCAGAAGCGGCCTTGGTAGCGCCGCAGTTATTAGGCGCAAATGGCAAGCTTGAGTTGAATTATCGGTGGCCCAAAACTTTGTGGCCGTCTACAGGACCGGGCGCCAACGGTCCAACCTGCGTCGGTTTCGTCTGTGGCGCTGCTATGCTATTTCGAATCGAAAAATTCGCCTCGTTAGGGTTTTTTGATGAGACTTTTTTCTTGTACTACGAAGATGACGATCTTTGCTTGCGTCTGTTCAATGCACATTTGCCCATCGTGTTGGCACCTGGTGTACAAGCTGTTCACGGTTCCCGTGGCTCTGTCAAAGGCCATTCACCCTTGAAAAGCGAGTTCACCAGAGGTTACTACCATGCACAGTCCAAGTTAAGCTTTGAAAAGAAGCACGGGACCCTACAAGTGGCCTTGCAACAACGACGGCGATTGCTTGTAAGCACCTCTTTGGCATTGTTTTTTCGGGCCCTCCTGTTTTCCCCAAAGCGATTAGCGCGCATGTGGGGTCGTTTGAGAGGCCTCATGGAATGGGCCGTCCTGCATGGACATTGAAAACCACACACTAACGCGTGGCGAGTTGTTCATGAATGCTGTAGTTTTTGTAGCAGTCTCCATGATTTTGGTAGTACCTCGGGGCCCCTCTCTATTGGGTATCGTATTGGCTGCAATGGGTATTTTGGCATTCGCGCAAAAGAACGCCCAACTTGCTTGGGCCTGGCAATGGCCCCCCCTTAAACACATGGCCCTGGGAACTGCCTTCTTTGTGATGGTTGGCATCTTCTTAGGCATTTGGTACAACACCAAACTCAGTTACTACGAGGCTTTTGCTCCCTTTCTGCTCACGCCCTTGATGTTGAGTGGCGTGCTATTGAGTCGCTTACAACCAGCAGTTTTATGGTTGGGCAGTGCTACAGGCGCATTGCTGGCTGGAGTCTATGCCAGCTTCCAAAGTCTGGTACTTCTCACCGGGCGCGCTACCGGCAACATGTCTCACCCCATCATATTCGGTGACTTGGCGGTCGTGCTCTCATGCATTGCTTTGTTTGGTGTACTCTATTTTGATCAGGCTCGGCGCACAGTCTGGCTGCGTGCTTATTTATTACTTGGCGCATCGATGGGGGTCTGGGCGTCTTTACTCAGTGGCACCAAAGGCGGCTGGTTTTCGATTGTGATGTTCTTGATCATCTTTGCTTGGCATATTTCTGCTGGTAAGCCATTTTGGGCGCGCTTTGTAGGCATCTTGGGCATTATGGCTTTGTTGATCAATGGCGTTTTACTGGCGCCCACAGAACTTGTGTGGGATCGACTTGAAGGGATCTGGCATCATTCTCAGCATTGGTTTGAAACTGGCGAAATCACAGATTGGTCAATCAGCGTTCGCTTAGAAATGTGGTCCTATGCATTGCAGCTTTTTGCGCAACGCCCCATTCTGGGGTGGTCTGGCGACGTAGCCACGGCAAAACTGGCTGAACATTTACAAGCCTTCAATGTGCCCGCATCCATTCCCCATGTATTTGAAAATGACTTGTTGCATTACGCCGCAGTTTCTGGCTTGCTGGGCGTCACATCGGTGTTGGCTTTGTACGCTGGCATTTTCATTGGATTTTGGAAATTTGAAAAACAATCGACTCTTCAAACGCGCTCAGCTTTCGCCTTGATGGGCATGTTATTGGTGGTGCTGATTTTTGAATTTAGCTTGACGTGCAATGTTTTGGGGCGCAGTTCATTTCGTTATTTTTTCTGCGAATTCACAGTGATTCTTTTAGGCCTCATGATCATGTCCGCCAAAGAAGATGCATCGAGCACTTGGCATGGATTCATTCTTAAACTCAAACAGCCGTGACGCGCCCAGGATGCGAGCATGACAATGCCAAATTTAGAAATAGCCATTTTTTCATACAACCGCGGGGCTTACCTTGAAAATTGCGTGACCTCCGTTGTGCGCAACATGCCTGGCTTCCCTTATCTGGTGTACGACGACGGCAGCGATGAATCCTCAACCTTGTCTTACCTCCATCGCTTGGGCAATCAAGTTCGGCACATGAAATCTGCGAGCAATGATCGACACGGTGGTTATTACAGCAACATGCAACACGCTCTGTCTGCTTGCCAAGCTGATTATTTGCTGATGTTGCAAGACGATTTACAAATCGTGAGGCCTTTTGACGTGCATGACTTAAAAAAGTTGCACCACATTTTCGAGGCCAATCCAGATCTCGCGTTCATTAGCCCATTGTTTATGAAGGGTAGCAAACGCGCATATTTTCAGCAACGCTACCAAGCTGATCAAAACTTGAGATGCTATCGCTGGTTGGCAGACCCCAACGAAAGCAATAAAGTTCCCCAAAAATATGCCGATATTGCTTTGCTCCATGTGGATCGTTTGCGAGCCAAGGGCTGGCAATTTGCCGCATCAGAGGCAGACAATGGTCTTTTGGCCGATCAACTTTGGCCGGACATGATTCAAGCGGCAGAGCCCTGGATTTTTTATGTACCCGAAGAGCCTGCGTACCGTGGCCGGGTGCTGACATTTGGCGCCAAACTTGCCGCAAAAATGGCTGGCAACGAAGTGAAAACTTTTCGTGACATGAGCCCTCATGAATCTTTGGCCTTTGCACAAAGGCCATTGAGTGTTTACCCATTTGCCGAAGACTTTATCAACACGATTGACCCCCATGTTCGCAAGCCCTACAAATTCAATGTCTACCGAACTCGGTGGCTGCCTCTTATTCTGAACAAGCTTGAACTTTGGTGGCGTCGTTTTTGACGTTTACTTTCCAGACCACCCCTCAGAAAGTTTGTGAATCGATGCCTACATATTGACGCCGCGCACGCCAGAAGCAGCTTAAAAATCGAATTGCCAATCGCGATTGCGACATCAGCCTTCGGTATTTCAGCTGCAGATCGTGTCGAACACCCCGCGTGGGAGGGCTTGGCACCTTTTCTCGCGCAATCAAGGATTCAGAGGGCATGGGACAAGGCACGCCATAGAACGCCGCCATGTCTGCTTGAATGGCCATTGCAGGCAGGGTTTGCCATGACTTGAGTTGGTAAGTGCTGGAAATGAAAGCATCTGCCAAGCCCATGCCTTGTTGGATGAACTTATCTAGCAAAATTTGCGCCCCAGCCGGCCATAGAACATAAGCAGCTGCACCGGTTCGGTCTTGTAACAAAGGCTGTAAAGAGACCTGAAGCTCTGCACTGGGAATGCTTCGAAGGCCTAGTAATTTTTTACGTTGCCTTGTTTCAAGTGACACATGGTCAAGGTGATCTAAGCCAGACAACCAATTGAGCAAGGCAGGTGATTGGCTCGCCAAAATGGCGTCATCTTCTAGAATTAATGCAGGCTCATTCCCCTTCGCAAGGATGTCCCAAACTGCATGGTGACTCATAAAACACGCCACTTCAGTGACCTTAAGAGGTCGCTCCCATGAAAAAGCATGGGCCAGGAAAAATTCATTCGAAATGTCTGCAGGTGTACGTGCATCGATGAACACCGCATCTAACTTCAGATTGAGTGCCTGTTGTATCTGGAATTCACGGCGCTTTAGGGCTGAAGGTAAATTCAATATGTAAGTTTTCACGATTGCCTTCATCCAGTCGGAGTTCTATTCATCTCGCACAAGCAAGATTGGCTGCAGTTTAGCCTGAGGTCTATCTATCTTGTTCGGATGGTTGATAGTGCCAAGCCAAGCCGACCAACACCAGCACCGGCAAGCCCAGCCATGCGGTGGCAGTGAAAAAGTTGGCGTACCCATGTACATTGACATACTCGCCTGAAAAACCAGCGATGAATTTGGGCAGAAGCAGCATCATCGAACTAAGCAACGCATATTGCGTGGCTGAATACTGCACATTTGTCAAAGATGACAAGTAAGCAATGAACGCCGCCGAAGCAATGCCGCTGGCTAAATTATCGGCAGACACCACAGCAATCAATGCAGTCACATCGTGGCCATGACCACTCAACCAAGCAAATAGCAAGTTACTCATTGCACTGAGCACGGCGCCCAACATGAGGATGCGCATGACACCCCAACGCAGCGCGATCACGCCGCCAATGAATGCACCAAGCAAGGTCATGATCACGCCATAAACTTTGGTCACTGTTGCCACTTCAGTCTTGGTGTAGCCCATATCGACATAAAAAGGGTTGGCCATGATGCCCATCACCACATCGCTGATGCGATAGACTGCAATCAAACTTAAAATCAAGACCGCTTGCCATTGGTAGCGCTTCAGAAAATCGGCAAAGGGCTCAAGGAGTGCGCCTTGCAACCAGGCCTTGATATTTCTAGCTGGCGGTAATTCAGCATGTACAGGTTCTTTGGACATCAGAACCGTGACACAACCGACCAACATGCTGGCGGCCATCACAAAGTATGCAACTTGCCACGCCGCATGAACATAGCCCGTAGCGTTGTCACCTTGGACCCATGCGGCCACCCACAACACGCCGGCACCGGCCCAGATCATGGCCAGCCGATACCCAGTTTGATAACTGGCTGCCAAGGCGGCTTGTTGTGTGGGATCGGCTGACTCAATGCGATAGGCATCTAGCGCGATGTCTTGTGTGGCAGAGCCTACGGCAACCAACAAAGCGCACCAGACCACAGGGCCTAAGGTTTGAGCAGGATCGCTTAGCGCCATGCCCACCAAGCCCAGCATCACCAGGGACTGCGCTAACAACAACCAACTGCGCCTGCGACCTAAACGATGTGTCAAGAAAGGAATAGGCATTCGATCAACCAAGGGTGCCCAAACCCACTTGAAGCCATAGGCTAAGCCCACCCAACTGAGGTAGCCAATGGTGCTACGGTCGATGCCGGCTTCACGCAGACGAAAACTCAAGGTGCCCAATACCAACAGCAGCGGCAAGCCAGCGGCAAAGCCCAACAACAACATGCGCATGCTGGCAGGCTGTATATAGACACGCCATGAAGCGAGCCATGAAAAAGTGGGCTGATCCGTCACAGTCTTTTCTGTCATGTCGACATTATCCAAGCTTCAATGAGGTTTTGCGAAAAATCTGATTTGAAATCTAATGCTGCGGCACTATGATTGAGGCATGTGCTGGCGATGCTTTTCAAATTTGAACACATCCGATCCCTTGGCCGCTTCCCCCGCCGAAGCACAGGGATCTTCTCGGCGCGTATTTTTGAATCAACTGGGCGGAACTGGCTTGGGTTTCAGCACCTTGCTGGCCAGCACTGCGCATGCTCAGGTCGATGTGGGCCAAGCTTCAAGCTTGCGCAAACTCATACCAGCCGAAACACTGGAAGCTTCTGCCAGACAACAATACCGACAAACTTTAGGTGAAGCCGACAGCAAAGGCGCTTTGGCCCCAGACGATTACCCGCAACTCAAGCGCTTGCGCGCAATCGCCGATAGGCTGATTCCATTCACAACGCAATGGAACCCCGATTCGCGCAAGTGGAAGTGGGAAGTCAATCTCATTGGTAGCAAGCAAATCAATGCATGGTGCATGCCCGGCGGAAAAATTGCTTTTTATACCGGCATCTTGGAACAACTGCAACTGAATGACGATGAGGTGGCCATGATCATGGGCCACGAAATGGCGCATGCTTTGCGAGAACACTCGCGCGAGCGCTTGGCCAAATCAAAAGCTACAAGCATGGGTTTGTCGGTGGCTTCACAATTATTGGGCTTAGGCCAAATGGGCGATGTTGCGGCCAACTTGGGTACCCAATTGCTCAGCTTGAAGTACGGCCGTGACGACGAAACAGAAGCCGATTTGGTGGGGCTTGAAATTGCTGCGCGTGGCGGTTTTAAGCCTGAAGCCAGTGTGCAACTTTGGAAAAAAATGATGGCAGCCAACGGCAGTGGCAAAGGTCAACTGAGTTTTCTGTCCACCCACCCCAGTGGCAACAATCGCATTCAAGAGCTTGAAGCCAACCTGCCTAAAGTTGCGCACCTTTACGAAAAAGCGCAGCAGGGCCGGCCAGCAACACTTTTGAATTGAAGCCTCAAGAAATTGCGTCTTCAGGTGCCACCTACATACGGATTGCTAAGTCGCTCTCGACCAAAAGTACTTTCGGGGCCATGACCTGGAATAAATACCGTGTCATTGCCCATGGGCCACAAACGCTGTGTGATGCTGGCAATTAAAGTATCGTGGTCGCCCTGTGGAAAGTCAGTTCGGCCAATGCTGCCCGCAAACAAGACATCGCCCACAAATGCACGTTTGATTTCCGGAGAATGAAACACCACATGGCCCGGCGTATGTCCAGGGCAATGTCGCACATTCAGTGTGTGTGCCCCAAGCGTCACGGTATCGCCATCAGCCAACCACCTCGTGGGTGTGAAAATTTCTGCGTCTGGAAACTGAAACATGCGACTTTGATCTGACAAGCGATCAATCCAAAACTGATCACCAGGGTGCGGCCCGATGATGGGCAAATTCAAATTGCGCGCCAAGAGGGCCGTACCACCTGCGTGATCAATGTGCGCATGGGTGAGCCAAATTTGCTCGAGTATCAAACCCCGTTGCTTGACCTCCGCCAAGATCAAGTCTAGGTCACCGCCTGGATCGATGACTGCCGCTTGCTGGGTTTGATCGTCCCAAATCAAAGAGCAGTTTTGTTGAAACGGCGTGACTGGGATGGTTTGGTACTGAAGCATGTGGGTATTTCAATGGGTTTCGCTTGCAATGCAATGTAACAAAGTTTGCCTGCGAAACTCGTATTGTGAGGTCTTCTTCACTGACTCACTCATGACCACGCCACTTTTCCGCTCACAAGTCACCCAGTCCAAGCAAGCCTCTTGGATGGGTCCCATTCACCTCGCCCACAATCCGCGCTTCACCATCGTGGCCAGCGTGGCCTTGGTGCTAGCGGGTGCCTTGCTGGCATTCGGGGTATGGGGCAAAGTGGCACGCAAAGTTCGCGTGCCTGGCGTCCTCATGCCGCAATGGGGCACGGTGGAATTGAGTGCCGCCATTTCAGGCGTCCTGCTTGAGCAAAGGGTGAAAGAGGGCGACTGGGTTGAACAAGGCCAGGTCTTGTTTGTGGTCAACACCGACAAATCCTCGACTGAAGGCAGCACCGCCAGTTTATTGTCATCTCATATGGCACAACGGCGCAGCACTCTCTTGGCTGAACGTACCTCGCGCATTGCTCAAAACCGCCAGCGCGAAGCCCATCTTGCAGACCGCATTCGCTCCTTGTCAATTGAAACTGCGCAAACAAGCCAAGAGCATGCATTGGCAAAACGTCGGGTTGAGTTGGCGCAAAAAACGGCTGCTCGGTTTGAGCAAATGGCGGCTCAAGGCTTTGTCTCTGACATCCAAGCGCAGGGCAAGCAAGAAGAGCTCATTGACCTGCAATCTCGCCTGGAAAATACACTGCGCAACGGGCTTGCCTTGGCGCGCGAACAAAACTCAGCTCAGGCCGACTTGGCCCATCTTCAAAAGCAGTTGGCCATCGATCTGCTCCAACTTGATCGCAGCCTGGCAAGTCTCGATCAAGAAACTGCCGAAGTTCAAGCGCGTAAAACCAGCATTGTTTTGGCACCGCAGGCGGGGCAGGTCAGCACGGTTCATCTAAGCCTAGGCGCCACGACACAAGCTGGCCAAACCATTGCCAGCTTAGTGCCCCAGGCTCACTCACAAACACCTGATGCATCGGCACACACTTTGGTTGCAGCTCTTTTCGCGCCCACTCGCACAGCGGGTTTCATTCAGCCTGGTCAAGAAGTTTGGCTACGCTTGGCCGCCTACCCGTATCAAAAATTTGGCTTGGCCAAAGGTCGCATTCTGAACATCAGTGGCACCCCCATAGCCCCTCAAGATTTGCCGCATGGTCAGGGCACGGCCCTCATGACCTCCACGCAAAGCAACGAGCCGCTCTACAGAATCCAGGTCGAGTTGGCATCACAGCATGTCAAGGCGTTTGGAGAAGCCCGTCCCTTACGCCCCGGCATGACCCTCGAAGCCGACGTCATCCATGATGTGCGCGGTATTTGGGAATGGGTCTTCGAGCCGCTATTGGCCATTCATGCACGTCAACAAACACCATGAACTTCATTCAAAGAATCCGAGCTTCGCACCTCAATCGGCATGGCTTCGTTGATGTTTGGGTGGGCATCACTGTGTTTCAAGCGCTCAATGTCACATTGATCGTCTTGTTTGGCAATTTAGAGGTCGGGCCTCAAGAAGAACCCGCCATCTCCTTATTGGAAATTGCTTTCTTGATGCTTTTGATAGCGCCCCTCGCCGAGAATTTGTTGTTGATTGCGATAGCAGCTCTCCACGAGAAATTGTTCAAGCGCAAGTTATTGTTTGTGGTGGCTCCTTTGTTGTTGACGGCGCTTCACTTTAGGACGCCGCAACATCTGCCATTCCCGACATCCATCCGGGTCATAGAACTCTTCGGCTTCTTCTACATTTTTTTAAAACAATACGATTTGCACAAGTTGGAAATTGGCAAGCGCAAGGCATTGCTTTTGACCAGCGTTCTACATTTCTCACTCAATGGAACAGTGATTCTCGTCTTGTGCTTATTTGATTGATATATCGCCGCTGAAACGATTTTTTTTCAGCACAACCAGGAGAATGAAATGAGATATTTAAACATTGAAGAACTAAATGAAGTCCAAGGGGGCGGTATCGCCGTCAAGTGGGCTTTCAGAATGGGTGAGCTCTTAGCAGATCTCTATACCTTGTATGAGGCATCCCAAAAAATTGAATTTGAGCCCTCAAGTTATGGCGCTGTCGACGCAAGTGGCTACAACGCCATGGGCGACTATTCCGGCATGTGCACCCGATAAGCGTTAAATAGTCGCCATTGAAACCGGCAACTTGAAAGCCTGCGCAGTGTCTCATTGCGCAGGCTTGTTTGTCATGACCTCGGAAGAGAACCCGCCTTGAACCCTATCTTGCAACTTCAAACTTCCGAATGTGGCTTGGCTTGCTTGTGCATGATTGCCAACGCACATGGCCAACATTGGCACCTCATGGATTTGCGACACAAGTTCCCACAATCACTCAAGGGTGCGAACCTCAAGCAGCTCATTGATCACAGCCTTGTCTTGGGTTTCAACGCCCGGCCCGTTCGCTTGGAAATGGAAGAGTTATCCCAACTTCGCATGCCCTGCATCTTGCATTGGGACTTGAATCACTTTGTTGTATTGAAAAAAATCAAGGGTCGCAAAATCACGTTGCTCGATCCTGCGCTGGGTGTCAGGGTTCTTTCATACACGGAAATTTCGCAACACTTCACTGGCATCGCTTTAGAACTCACGCCGCAAGCTGATTTTAAAAAAACCCCCGCACCTAAGGCCTTTCCACTTTCAATGCTCACCGGCAAGCTGCAAGGCTTTGGCAAATCAGCGCTTCAAATATTGGCGTTGGCCTTGGTGCTTGAGTTATTTGCCATCTTCATGCCCATGTTCAATCAAGCCGTGGTGGACGATGTCTTAACCTCGGGTGACCACGAGCTACTTTCTGTTTTGGTGGCTGGTTTTGCCATCATCCTTCTCATTCAATCTGCACTTTCCTACGCACGCAGTTGGTGGGTCATGGTGCTAAGCCAGAGCGTCTCCATTCAATGGCTTGGCAACGTATTTGCGCATTTGGTCAAGCTGCCAGCAGATTGGTTTTCGCAGCGACATTTGGGCGATATCTCTTCGCGCTTTAACGCAGTTCACGACATTCAAAAAACACTCACACAAACCACCATCGAGTCCTTGCTCGACGGCTTGATGGCCATCGCGGCGCTGGTCATGATGTTCATTTACTCACCCAAACTCACTTGGGTGGTTGTAGCGGCATCGGCCTTGTATGCGCTTGTGCGCTGGATCAGTTACTCCCCCTTTAGACATGCTGCTTCAGAGCGCTTGGTTTTAGCTGGGCAAGAACAAAGTCACTTCATTGAAACACTTCGCGCCATGACGCCACTTAAATTGTTTGCGCGAGAAAATGAACGTCGAGCAAAATGGCAAAGTCTGATGGTGGAAGTCATGAACCGCGATTTTCAAACTGCCAAATTGAACATGGGCTTCAATGTTGCACGCACACTTATTTTTGGTCTTGAAAATTTATGTGTCTTTTGGCTAGGTGCCAAAATCATTCTCCCGTCGCAAACGCAAGAGCACAGCGCCAGCGTATTTACAGTGGGGATGCTGCTGGCCTTCATCAGCTACAAAGTTCAATTTACAAGTCGCTTTAGCGCACTCATCAACCAAGGCATTGAGCTCAAAATGCTCAATTTGCACCGCGACAGGCTGGCCGACATTGTGCTCACACCGCCCGAGCAAGATACACCCCAAGGCAACTTGCCAGCTCACGACTTGTCGCATCTGCCTGCCAGTCTCGAGCTTCGCAAGGTTTCATTTCGGTACAGCGAGGCAGAGCCTTGGCTGCTCTACAACATGGACCTTTGCATCCAAGCAGGCGAGCATGTGGCCATCACGGGCGCCAGTGGTTGCGGCAAAACCACTTTGCTCAAAATTTTATTGGGCCTGCTAGCACCCACACACGGCACCGTCTTGTATGGCGGGGTGCCCATCAGCCAGCTGGGCATGTCCAATGTTCGCCGAAAAATTGGTGTGGTTATGCAAGAAGACGCGCTGCTCACTGGCAGCATTTCAGACAACATTGCCTTCTTTGACATTTCACCCAACCTACAAAGAATTGAAGCATGTGCCCAGCTGGCAGAAATTCACAAAGACATTGCTCGCATGCCCATGGGTTATCACACCCTCATTGGCGAGCTTGGTTCTGGCCTCAGTGGCGGTCAAAAGCAGCGACTCTTGTTGGCGCGCGCGCTTTATGCGCAGCCTTCCGTCTTGGCCTTGGACGAAGCCACAAGCCATTTAGACATGCACAACGAAAGCGCAGTTTCCAATACCCTGTCTCAACTCAAACTCACGCGCATTGTCATTGCTCACCGTGCCGAGACCATTGCCCGCGCAGACAGGCACATCAACTTCAGCTTGCCATAGCTTAAGGCTTGCGCGTAAGATGAACTCACTCAGACACAACCCGTGTCTGCCTGATTGTTTATCTGCCACACCCCTCTTCAATGCCAGCGCTTGCTCTGGATAACCCGCAGTCTGCGAGCCGCCATGGCTATCTAACCAAGCACGAATCCATCGCTATTCACGGCGTTCCCAATTTGCTCATTCGATCATTGCTCGACAAGCAGCAATTTTATGATCCTGAAAACGCCGCGTTAGCACTTGGCATTTCTTCCGCGTTTTGGTCCCTGTTTGGATTGCTCTGGCCATCAGGCTCGAAGTTGGCAGAACGAATGGCGCTCAGACCCGTCAATGCACAAGAGCGGATCCTTGAAATTGGCTGTGGTTTGGCGCTGTCTAGCTTGGTGGGACATCGACGAGGCGCCAACATCACGGCTTCAGACTGTCACCCGCTAGCCGGCGAGTTTCTGAAAGAGAATTTACGCCTCAACCATTTAGGCCCTATGAACTACCGACATGGACACTGGGGCGAGCACGCGCCACAACAACAAGACCTTGCTGTCAGCAGCAAGTTCGACTTGATCATTGGCAGCGATATTCTTTATGAGCGCGACGAGCGTGGCGACTTGGCCCACTACATCAACGAGCACATTGAAGACCACGCAGAGGTTTGGGTGGTCGACCCCAACCGGGGCAATCGATCGCACTTCCATCGCAACATGGCCGCGCAAGGTTTCGCCCTTAGCGAAGAGCCACTCGACATTTCAGCGACAGACAACACCGCTGCCTACAAAGGCAGAATGCTCACTTATTCCCGTAATTAGCCTTGGTATCGTTGCTCTATTTGACACCGTCAATCTCAGAGCGTCCATTCGTAATCGATGGTCAACGGCGCGTGATCGCTAAAACGCGAATCTTTGTAAATGGCTGCTTTTTGGGCCCCTGCTGCCAACGCCGCTGTAGCCAGTTGGTAATCCAATCGCCAGCCCACATTCTTGGCATAAGCTTGCCCGCGATTGCTCCACCAGGTGTAACACGCATCGGTGGTGTCAGGATGCAATTGACGGTAGACATCGACCAAGGGGCCCTCGGTGGTCATGTGCGTCATCCATGCGCGCTCTTCGGGCAAGAAGCCGCTGTTTTTTTGGTTGCTTTTCCAGTTTTTCAAATCGGCTTGCTGATGCGCAATATTCACATCGCTGCACACGATGAACTCCCTTCTTGCGCCCAATGACTTCAAATGCGGCCCCATGTGATCCAAAAATCTAAATTTAGCCTCCTGTCTTTCTGGGCCTGATGAGCCACTGGGAAAGTAGGTGCTGATCACAGACAGCTTGCGCTTGCTTGTGTCAAAGCGCAGTTCCACAAACCGGCCCTCTGCATCAAACTCCTCGGAGCCCATGCCCACAATCACTTCCGAAGGCTCGTGCTTGCTGTAAACCGCCACCCCCGAGTAGCCTTTTTTCTCAGCAAAATGAAAATGGCCCTTTAAACCCGCCAAAGACTCAAATTTGCCCGCTACATCGGCCGCTTGTGCTTTAACCTCTTGCACACAAATACAATCGGGATTGTTTTGAGCAATCCAGGCTTCCACGCCTTTGGTGGCCGCCGAACGGATGCCGTTCAAGTTCAAGCTGGTTAATTTAAACAAGGAATTCCCCATGGTGACTGGACACACACCGCAAACTGACACAGCAGCCTTGGCGCAAGAGTTTGTTCAATTTTCCGTCGATGCGGGCGTGCTCAAGTTTGGTGAGTTCAAAACTAAAGCGGGCCGCATGAGCCCTTATTTCTTCAACGCAGGCTTGTTTGACGATGGCGCCAAACTCGGAAAACTTGCTCAATTCTATGCAAAAGCTTTGATGGCAAGCGGGATCGAATTTGACATGATTTTTGGACCCGCCTACAAAGGCATTCCTTTGGGTGCAGCCGTGTCAATTGAACTGGCTCGATTGGGCAAATCCGTGCCCTTCGCTTACAACCGCAAGGAAGCCAAAGACCACGGCGAAGGCGGCACCTTGGTCGGTGCGCCGCTCCAAGGTCGTGTATTGATTGTGGATGACGTGATGAGCGCTGGCACTGCCGCGCGCGAATCCATTGAACTGATCAAAAAGGCAGGCGCTGCACCCCACGCCATTGCCATTGCATTGGACCGTCAAGAGATGGCCACCGAAGTGCAAGCCGACGGCTTAATGAAAGATGTACCTCACAGCGCCGTGCAATACGTTCGAAACACCTTAGGCATGGGCGTGTGCTGCATTGCTCAGCTGTCTGACTTGCTAGCTTACCTGTCCACCCAAACTGGCAACCAGATGGGACAACACCTGACCAAGGTGCAAGCCTATCGCGATCGTTACGGCGTCTGAGTTAGCCCTGTAACTTCTTCAGCAAAAGCTCATTCACCTGCGCAGGGTTGGCCTTGCCTTTGCTGGCTTTCATGATAGGGCCCACCAAGCCGTTCAAGGCTTTGCTGTTGCCCGCTCTGAATTCTTCAACGTTCTTCGGATTGGCGGCCAACACTTCGTCAATGATGGCTTCCAATGCGCCGGAGTCGTTCATCTGCTTCAGGCCTTTGGTTTCAATGAGGGCGTCCACTTCGCCGCCCTCAGTCCACAGCGCATCAAACACTTGCTTCGCGGCACTGTTGCTGATGGTGTTGTCGGCAATTCGGCCAATCATGGCGGCCAGTTGCGCGGCGCTGACCGGTGCTTGTTCAATGCCCACTTCACCGGCATTCAAACGACGTGACACCTCGCCCATTACCCAGTTGCTGACCAACTTGGCTTGGCCACACGCTTTTGCAGCGGCTTCAAAATAAGCGGCCATGGCCTTGCTTTGTGTGAGCGTGGAAGCGTCGTATTCAGGCAAGCCGTAGTCGGCGACAAAACGCGCTGCCATGATCCGCGGTAACTCGGTCATCTCAGATTGAACACGCGCCACCCAATCTCGGCCTATCACCAATGGCGGCAGATCGGGATCAGGGAAGTAACGGTAATCGGCCGCATCTTCTTTGGTGCGCATCGCGCGCGTTTCGCCGGAGTCCGGGTCGAATAGCACTGTGGCTTGTTGAATGGCGTGGCCATCTTCAATTTGTTCAATTTGCCAACGCACTTCATAGTCGATGGCTTGCTGCATGAACTTGAAGCTGTTCAAGTTTTTAATCTCTCGACGCGTGCCCAAATCATCACCAGGCTTTCGCACCGACACGTTGGCATCACATCTGAAACTTCCCTCTTGCATGTTGCCGTCGCAAATGCCAATCCAAGTCACAATTTTGTGCAACTCTTTGGCATATGCCACCGCCTCATCGCTAGAGCGAATATCGGGCTCGGTCACAATTTCTAAGAGGGGGGTGCCCGCACGGTTTAAGTCGATGCCACTTTGGCCAATGAAGTCTTCGTGCAATGATTTGCCGGCGTCTTCTTCAAGGTGGGCACGCACCAAGCGAACCGTTTTTTTCTCGTCGCCTACAAAGAACGACACCTCACCACCTTGCACTACGGGAATTTCAAATTGGCTGATTTGATAGCCCTTAGGCAGATCAGGATAGAAATAGTTTTTCCGCGCGAAAATACTTTCTTCAGCAATGTGCGCGCCTACCGCCAAGCCCAATTCAATGGCGCGTTCTACAGCACCTTTGTTCATCACAGGCAATGTGCCAGGCAATGCCAAATCCACCGCGCAAGCTTGGGTGTTGGGCTCTGCACCAAAAGCCGTGGGGGCTCGGCTGAAAATTTTGCTCTGTGTCGAGAGCTGTGCGTGCGTTTCAAAGCCAATGACCACTTCGTAGCCTTGGACCAATTGAGATTTTTGTTTCGCACTCATTTTGCGCCTCCTGGTTGACGGAGGTGGAAGTCAGTAGCTTGCTGCAAACGGTGTGCCGCATTGAGCAACTGCGCTTCTTTGAAATAATTGCCAATGAGCTGCAAGCCAACAGGCATGCCACCTTCCCCAAAACCTGCTGGAACGCTCATGCCGGGCAAGCCCGCCAAAGAAGCAGGCAAAGTAAAAATATCAGCCAAGTAATTGGCCACAGGATCATTGGTTTTTTCACCCAACTTCCAAGCCACGGTGGGTGCTACTGGGCCTGCAATGACATCGCAAACTTTGAAAGCTTGTTGGAAGTCATCTGAAATCATACGGCGAATTTTTTGAGCTTGCAGGTAATACGCATCGTAATAACCGTGCGACAAAACATAGGCGCCCGTCATGATGCGACGCTTCACTTCTTCGCCAAATCCTTCGGCGCGCGAGCGCTTGTACATCGATACCAAGTCTGTGTAATCTTTGGTGCGATGGCCAAACTTCACGCCGTCAAATCGGCTTAAGTTGCTAGAGGCTTCGGCAGGTGCAATGATGTAGTAAACAGGAATAGAAAGCTCAGTGCGAGGTAAGCTGATGGGCACCAAATGTGCGCCCAATTTTTCTAATTCTTTCAACGCAGCATCAACTGCTGCGCGCACACCAGATGCCAACCCTTCACCAAAAAACTCTTTGGGAATGCCAATGCGCAAACCATCGAGTGATGCGTTCAAATTGAGCGCAAAATTTTCCTCAGGCACATCAAGCGAAGTGGAGTCGCGGTCCAAATCTGGGCCGCACATGGCCGACAATATGAGCGCGCAATCTTCTGCGGTGCGAGCCATGGGGCCTGCTTGATCCAAACTGGAAGCGTAGGCAATCATGCCGTAACGGGACGCACGACCATAAGTTGGCTTGATGCCTGTAATGCCGCAAAAGCTGGCTGGCTGACGAATAGAGCCGCCGGTGTCGGTGCCTGTCGCAGCGGGCACCAAGCGGGCAGCCACAGCAGCCGAACTGCCACCCGAGGAACCGCCCGGTACACGAGAAGTGTCCCAAGGGTTGGCAACCGACTTGTAGGCTGAATTTTCATTGGCCGAGCCCATGGCGAATTCATCGCAATTGAGCTTGCCCACATTGACCATGCCAGCGCCGCCAGCCTGAACGCCCAACTTGTGCACGACCGTGGCATCAAAGGGTGAGCGATAGCCCTCTAACATCTTAGAGCCCGCGGTGGTGGGAAAGTCGGTGGTGACAAAAATGTCTTTGTGGGCCATGGGCACACCCGCCAGCGGGCCGGCTTTACCTGCCGCAAGTAGACCGTCTGCTATTTTGGCTTGCGCCAGTGTGGCCCCTGGGTTGAAGCTTAAAAAAGCGCCAGAAGTGTCTGCCTGACTGCGCGCCAAAAAGTGTTCAGCCACCTCTGTGGCGCTGACTTTTTTAGCGCGAAGCTCGGCAGCCAGAGCGGCGACGGTCATGTCATGTAAAACTGTCATGCTGGCACCTTACTCAATCACTTTGGGAACCAAAAACAGGCCGCGCTCTACAGCAGGGGCGCTTTGTTGGTTAGCTTCACGCTGGTTGGGCTCAGTGGCCAGATCATCGCGCAAACGAAGCGCCACCTCTTGAATGGTCGCAATGGGGTGTGGCAAGGGCTCTATGCCAGTGGTATCCACAGCACGCATAGCTTCTACCATGGTGAAAAAGCCGTTGATTTGGTCCAACATCCGCTGGCCCTCCTCAGGCTGGAGTTCTAAGCGAGCCAGGTTGGCAATTCGGTCGATGTCTAGAGCGGTCAAGGACATTAATGTCATTCTTTAAAGGCGCTTGAAGGCCACAAATTTGAGGCCTACTTTCGCATTTTTTTTCAAGTGATAGGTTATTATCGTGTGTTCCTTGCTAGCTCTTCAAAAAAGCCAGTTCAAGCCCACAATTTACACCCTTCAATGCCCCCAAACTGCAGGTTTGCAAGATGAAGCCCTCAGTTGACTAGGATTTGTTATGTTCAGTTCGTTTCGCCGTTATTTTTCTACCGATTTGGCCATTGATTTGGGCACTGCCAACACCCTGATTTTTGTGCGGGACAAGGGCATTGTTCTTGACGAGCCGTCTGTCGTGGCCATCCGACACGAAGGTGGACCCCAGGGTAAAAAAGTCTTGCAAGCCGTGGGCCACGAAGCCAAGTCGATGTTGGGCAAAGTGCCCGGCAACATTGAAGCCATTCGCCCCATGAAAGATGGTGTGATTGCCGACTTCACGGTCACAGAACAAATGCTCAAGCAGTTCATTCGCATGGTGCACCCCCGCAGCACCTTCCGGCCCAGCCCCCGCATCATCATTTGCGTACCCTGTGGTTCGACCCAAGTTGAGCGGCGTGCCATTCGAGAATCAGCGCTAGGCGCTGGCGCCTCCGAGGTGTACCTCATTGAAGAGCCAATGGCCGCGGCCATTGGCGCAGGTTTACCTGTTTCAGAAGCCTCCGGCTCCATGGTGGTCGACATTGGCGGCGGCACCACCGAGGTGGGCGTTATTTCTTTAGGCGGCATGGTCTACAAAGGTAGCGTGCGTGTGGGCGGCGACAAATTTGACGAAGCCATCATCAACTACATCCGCCGAAACTACGGCATGCTGATTGGTGAGCCCACCGCGGAAGCCATCAAGAAAAACATCGGTTCCGCCTTTCCAGGAAGCGAAGTGCGCGAAATGGAAGTCAAAGGCAGGAACCTGTCTGAAGGTGTGCCCCGCAGCTTCACCATTAGTAGCAACGAAATTCTGGAAGCGCTCACAGACCCACTTAACAACATTGTGTCTGCCGTCAAAACAGCACTTGAGCAAACACCCCCTGAATTGGGTGCCGACATCTCGGATCGGGGCATGATGCTCACTGGTGGTGGCGCCTTGTTGCGCGACCTCGATCGTTTGCTGTCAGAAGAAACTGGCCTGCCCGTCTTGGTGGCCGAAGATCCCCTCACTTGCGTGGCACGCGGTTGCGGCATGGCGCTCGAACGCATGGATCGACTGGGCAGCATCTTCACCAGTGAATAACACTGGCGCAATGCATGGCGCTGGATTCTCTTGACCGCTCACCCCCACCCTTTTTCAGGGTGGGTTTTGCGCCCCTGACCAAACTCATTTTTTTCAGCGCGCTCTCTTTGCTGCTTATTTTTGGTGACAAGCAACTGCAGTTCACAAAGCCCTTGCGTGCCGGACTGTCCACCCTGATTCTTCCGATTCAATGGTTGGTGATGCAACCAGGTGAAGCTTTATCGGCCATTGGCACTTATTTTCAAAGTTTGGATCAGGCCCAAAAAAATCTCAAGGCTGCAGAACTCAAAGTACTTCAACAGTCTGTGCGTTCGCAACAAGTTGAGCAGTTGCAAATTGAAAATCAAAATCTTCGCTTGCTCATGGAGCTTCAAGCCAGCATTGCCGTTTCATTTCAAACGGCCGAAGTTCTATTTGATGTTCCAGATCCCTACAACCAACGCATTGTGATCAATCGAGGTCTGCTCAAAAACGTGGCTCTGGGCTCACCCGTCATTGACGCGGGTGGTGTGGTTGGGCAAGTCACGCGCGTTTATCCATTGACCTCAGAAGTGACACTTCTGACCGACAAAGACCAAAGCATTCCTGTGCTCAACAGCCGAACAGGCGCGCGCAATATCACCAGTGGCGATGTCTTGGCAGGTTTGCCAATGATTGAGCTGAAGTTTGTGCCCGCCAGTGCCGATGTGAAGGAGGGCGACCTGCTTACCACCAGTGGCATTGACGGCATCTATCCCGCAGGACTTCAAGTGGCGCGTATCAGTCACATAGAAAGGCGTGTTGATATTTCTTTTGCCAGAATTCATGCAAGCCCTTTGGCAGAACTCAAAGGCCGCCACGTCCTGGTATTGCAGCCCACTTCGGCATCGACACTCAACAAAGGAAAAATGCCATGATCATGAGTCATCGCGAGGCCTTGTTGTTGCCAGTGAGCCCTTGGTTCATTGCTTTGAGTCTTTTAATGTCCTTGCTGCTCAGCATGCTGTTTGGTTTGTCGCAAGCCCTTTGGGTGCCAGATGTCTTGGCTGTCAGCATTTTCTTTTGGGGCATTCACCAGCCTCACCGCGTGGGCATGGCCACTGCATTCGCACTGGGCTTGTGGATGGATGTTCAGCACTCTTCTTTGTTGGGACAGCACGCCCTTTCGTATGTTGTGCTCAGTTATTTTGCGTTCAGTATGCACCGCCGCCTCCTTTGGTTTCCCATCAAAGAGCAGATGCTTCAAATTGCGCCCTTCTTTATCTTGGCTGAAGTCATTGGCTTGCTCATCCGTTTAAGCACTGGCGATAATTTTCCAGGTTGGTCCATGTTGCTGTCGCCTTTCATTGAAACTTTGTTGTGGCCCGTGGCCAATTTCATTTTGCTTGCGCCGCAACGAAGAGCTCACGACCCCGATGCCAATCGACCGATCTAAAGCATGGCCTTTCACCTGCCCTCGTTGAGAGAGTTGCGCAACACCGAATTTGAAATATTAAAATTTCAAACTCGTGTGCTGGTGTTGCAAGGCGTGGTCTTGGTTTGCTTTGCTTTATTGGGCATTCGCTTGTTTTACCTGCAAGTCATTCGACATGAAGACTTGCACGCGCAGGCTGAAAATAACCGGACGGCTGTGATTCCCACGGTGCCCAACCGAGGCACCATCCTAGATCGCAATGGCGTGGTTTTGGCCAACAACTACTCGGCTTACACGCTAGAAATCACGCCTTCTCGCGTGAAAGACTTGGAAGCCACCATCGACAGCCTGTCTGAAATCATTGAAATTCCACTGCGCGATAAAAGACGTTTTAAACGCATGCGAGAAGAGTCTAAAAATTTCGACTCACTGCCTATTCGTTCGCGGCTGACCGATGAAGAAGTGGCCAAATTCACGGCGCAACAATTTAGATTTCCTGGTGTTGAAATCAAGGCCCGATTGTTTCGCAATTACCCCTATGGCCATTTGGCCAGCCACGTGGTTGGTTACATCGGGCGTATCAATCAAAAAGAAAAAGAAGAAATTGAAGAGAGTGACGACGAAGGCAATTACCGCGGTACGCAATACATTGGCAAGCTTGGCGTTGAGCAACGTTATGAACGCGAACTTCACGGCATCACAGGCGTGCAGGAAGTCGAAAAATCCGCTGGCGGTCGCGCTGTCAGGCGACTGGCCAGTCGTCCTGCCACGCCGGGTCAAAATGTTGTGTTGTCAATCGACATCAAGCTGCAAAAGATGATCGAAGATCTGTACGGCGAGAGGCGAGGTGCGCTGGTTGCACTCGACCCCCGTACAGGCGAGATATTGGCCTTCGTCAGCAAGCCCACGTTTGACCCCAATTTATTTGTCGACGGCATTGACAGCGAAAGCTGGAAGCTGTTGAGTGAATCGATCGACAAGCCCCTTCTAAATCGTGCCATGCGGGGCACCTACCCGCCTGGCTCCACCTACAAACCTTTCATGGCCATGGCGGCCTTAGAAACTGGCAAGCGCAGTGCTGGCGAAGTCATCAATGATGCTGGTTCTTGGACCTATGGTGGGCACACTTTTAGAAGCCACGGAGATGCAGGCTTGGGGCCTGTCGACATGGTGAAGTCCATCGTGCTCTCAAGCAATGTTTATTACTACTCATTGGCCAACACCATGGGCGTAGACACCATTCATGACTTCATGAAACCTCTTGGATTCGGCCAAATCACGGGGGTCGATTTGCCAGGCGAGCTGCGCGGCACCTTGCCCAGCACAGACTGGAAAAAGAAAACGTATAAAAAACCTGAGCAACAACGTTGGTATGGCGGTGAAACTATTTCTTTGGGCATTGGACAAGGGTACAACGCCTTCACCATGCTGCAACTGGCAAGCGCCACCACCACCTTGGCCAATGGCGGCATTTATCGCAAACCCCGTTTGGTCATGGCCACTCAAGACCCTATCCAACTATTGGACCGCGCCGTCGCCGGTGAAGAGCCTGTCAATTTAGGGTTCAAGCCAGAAAATGTGGCCGTGGTTCATCAAGGCTTAATTGGTGTCGCTAAAGAGGGCACAGCTGCTCGGGTTTTTGCTGGCACACCATATCAAAGTGCCGGCAAAACAGGCACGGCCCAAGCCGTCACGATTGGGCAAAAAGATAAATACAACGCCAGCAAGTTAGAAGAACATCAACGTGATCACGCTTTGTACATTGCATTTGCACCCGCAGAAAATCCACAAATTGCGTTGGCCATTGTGGTCGAAAATGCAGGCTTTGGTGCTGCTCAAGCCGCACCCATAGCAAGGCGCATTTTTGATTATTGGTTATTGGGTGACTATCCCAGTTTGGAGGACATTGATGCATCACAAAAAGGTTTGGCTTCAACACCCATTGGTGTGCGCAGACGCAAAGACAATGTTCAACTGATTTCGAGTGAAGGTGTTGTGGCTGGCGCAAAGAGCCGTTGACTCAAGTTAACAGATCATTGCGACTTAGCTTCAATACCCATCAAACTTGCGATTCGTCTACCTTTAACAATTTCTTTGCGATCAGTTTTAGCAGCACGAAAACAATGAGTGTGCCTGTGATGTCAGCAACGAAAGAGGTCAGAGAGCCTTCAATGAAGTTGGGATTGACTTCATTCCAAAATAGAACTGCTTGATTGAGTGAACTGTTCAGGAACGCAAAGATCAAAACCACGACCACCATTTGCTTGATAGTGATATGGCTCAAATCATCATTCATGGCGAATTTTTCGACGGCTAATTTTTTGGCTAAAAAAGGGGCAAGCCCACTCATTGTTGCCAGTTGAAAGCCTGAAGAATAATCACCTGGAAATTTGTAGACCACAGCGATAATCAAGGTAGCCGTGGCAATGCCTATTGAACCTAGCCACCCTGCGATCAGGACGAAAAATAATTTAAAGCCACTTGGGATATGAACTAGATCTGCACCTGGCAAAGATATCAATAAATCGGCTAAAACCTGGTTAAAGGCGTGGATTAAGAAATATCCAACCACCACCAAGATGAAAGTATTGAGCTTGCTTTGTAGGATTTTTTGAATCACAAATTGACTGCATCAACGGCAGTGAAATTAATTTCAAATTATTGTATTTGAAATTAACTGCTCATCATTTAACCGGTCAATCACTGGCAAGCGTTTAAGTAGCGCCAGCTTGCACAATCGCTTTGGACAGCGTATTGATGTACGCATGTCCCAAGGAGGTGAGCACCAAGTACTTGGTTCTATTATCACGACCCTCTGAGCGCGCAGTCACATAACCTGAGGCTCTCAAACTTGCCAAGTGTTTGTGAAGCGTAGCAGGGGAAGCAATTTGGTCGAACCCAATCATTTCCCTAACAGTTAATGGCTTGCCAATATCCTCATGAAGTGCAATTTGATCGAGTATTAATTTTGACAACGCGGTCATTGCTGGAAACTTTTCCAACTGGAGCAGTCCCTGCAATAAATTGAGAAAATTGGTATAGGGATTCATAACTGCTGATCCAATTCAAAACGTGTTCGAAGTGTAATAACTGTCTAGTGTAGTTGACAACAATGCCCGGTTCAAACTTGTTTCATTGGATACATAAATCCGATAATTTGCTTAAAAATTGAGCAAATTATCAATATATTAGGGTTTTCTGTATACAAATTGAGCGGTGACGGTGGTTAAATCGCTTTTTCCCATTGGTCTGTCCATGTCCCCATCTTCTGCTCAACTGCTCGATTCTGACGTCGATGGCGGCTCACAAGCGGTCAAGGCGCAGCAGCGGTTGCGTGAATGGATCTTGGCCGGTGATCTGCCCGCTGGTTCGCGCATTGCCGAGTTGGCGCTGGTCGATCGTTTGGGCATGTCACGCACCCCAATCCGGGCGGCCCTGATGAGTTTGGGTCAGGAAGGTTTATTGGAAGCCTTGAGTGGTGGGGGCTACGCAGTCCGCACTTTTTCCGAACGTGAAGTGGCCGATGCCATCGAACTGCGCGGAACACTTGAAGGCTTGGCGGCCCGTCTGGCTGCTGAGCGGGGCGTGTCGCCTGCCGTGATGGCCCAGGCCGGTGAATGCCTGAATCAGATCGATCAATTGCTGCGGCAAGCGACCTTGGATGACGAGAGTTTTTCCAGCTATGTCCACCTGAACGGTCGCTTTCACAAACTGTTGGCCGAAATGGCCAACAGCGCTGTCCTGGCCCGCGAAATTGACCGGGCATCGCGTCTGCCATTTGCTTCTGCCTCCGGTTTTGTGGGTGTGCAAGCCCATAGCCCCGATGCGCGTGACATGCTGGTGGTCGCGCAGCACCAGCACCGCCAAGTGCTCGAAGCCATTGGGCAACGTGAAGCCGGCCGCGCCGAAGCCCTGATGCGCGAACATTCACGGCTTGCACGTCACAACCTGGGACAGGTCATGCACAACCCCCAGCACGCCGGTATGCCGGGGATGCAACTCATTCGAAACAAGGTCTGAAACATGTTCATCAAAAACACCTGGTACGTGGCCTGCGCCATGACGGAGTTGGAGGCACTGGGCGACAAGCCTCTGGGCCGAACGATCTGCAACGAGTCCATGGCGTTCTTCAAAGGCCCGAACGGCCAGGTCGCTGCGGTGGAAGATTTTTGTCCGCACCGAGGCGCTCCCTTGTCGCTAGGCAAAGTGTGCAATGGCCGTTTGGTGTGCGGCTACCATGGTCTGGAAATGGGCTGCGAGGGTAAAACCGTGCACATGCCCGGTCAACGCGTGCGCGGCTTTCCGGCTGTCAAACGTTACGCAGTGGTTGAGCGTTATGGTTTTGTCTGGGTCTGGCCGGGTGACCCGTCCAAAGCCGATGTCAGCGAATTGCCTGTGTTTGAGTTTTTTGACAACCCCGCTTGGGCTTATGGCGGCGGGCTGTACCACGTCAAAGCCGATTACCGCCTGATGATCGACAACCTGATGGACCTCACGCACGAGACCTATGTGCACGCCAACAGCATTGGGCAACCCGAGATCGACGAAACACCCTGCACCACCAAGGTCGAGGATGACCAAGTCATCTTGCAACGCCATATGGAGGGCATACAGGCACCGCCCTTTTGGCAAATGGCCATGAGCGCCAATGGCCTCGATCCGAAAGCCAAGGTGGACCGCTGGCAGATTTGCCGCTTCACGCCACCCAGCCACATCATGATCGATGTGGGCGTGGCCCTGGCGGGCAAAGGGGGCTTTGATGCGGCACCCGAGCACAAGGCTTACAGCGTGGTCGTCGACTTCATCACGCCAGAGACCGAGACCTCGCACTGGTACCACTGGGGCATGGCGCGTCAGTTCAAGCCTGAGGATGCTGCGCTGACCGAAAAGATTCGGGTGGGTCAAGGCAGCATTTTCAATGAAGACATGGAAATGCTGCAATTGCAGCAAGCCAATATCAGCAAATGGCCGGATCGTAAACTACTGATGCTCAACATCGACTCTGGCGGCGTGCAATCGCGCCGCATCATTGACCGTTGGCTGGCTCTGGAAAATACCACTGGAGTGACCGCATGAACACCACAGATTTGACCCAAACCCCGATCTCTGCAGATGGCTGCTTTGAGGTGCAATTGCAAAAGAGTGGCCAAATTTTGCAGGTCGGCAAAGAGCAGTCAATTTTGAAAGCGCTGCAGGGCGCAGGGTATGACGCGCCGTTCTCTTGCGCCGAGGGTATTTGCGGCACCTGCTTGACCCCTGTCGTCGCTGGGACGCCCGACCACTGGGACAGCTACTTGACGCGCGAAGAGCAAGAAAAAGGCGACTGCATCATGCTGTGCTGTTCACGCAGTCAGACCGCGCGTTTGGTGTTGGACCTCTGAGATGAAGCACACCACATTGGTGCTGGTACCCGGTCTCATGTGCGATCACGCCGTGTGGTCTGGGGTGATGGCGCAGCTAGGATCCAAGGCGGCAAGCGCGGTGGTGCCCGATCACGGGCTGTGCGATGACATCGAAGGCATGGCGCAGCAAATTTTGGCGTCTGTACCCGGCGATTTGGCCGTGGCGGGTCACTCCATGGGCGGGCGTGTGGCGATCGAAATGCGACGCCTAGCTCCAAATAGAGTGCGGCATTTGGCCTTGCTGGACACTGGGTATCAGGCCTGTCCCGCGGGTGCTCAAGGCCAAGCCGAAGCGGCCAAGCGTCAGGCCTTGCTGGATGTGGCCGTGAGTCAAGGGGTTGAGGCCATGGCGCGGACCTGGGCTCAAGGCATGGTTCACCCGTCGCGTTTGACCGACGGCGCCCTGATAGATGTGATCGTCGCCATGTTCGCTCGGCGCACGCCTGTTCATTTTGCCAACCAGATTCGCGCTTTGTTGACGCGACCCGATGCCAGCCCGACCCTTCAAGGCATTGCCGGAACGGTCCACCTGATCTGTGGTGCACAAGACAGTTGGTCTCCCGTTGCACAGCACCGAGCCATGGCCAATTTGTTGCCCCTGTCGGTGTTATCCGTCATTGAGTCAGCAGGTCACATGGCACCCATGGAGCAACCGGAAGCGGTGGCGCTGGCGCTGGCCAAATGGCTCGCATCCCCACCCTTGGCGACGGAGTCTTTGTGAAATCTGATGCTGTCGACATTTCCGCTTTGCTGCTGCGCAGTGCGCACGAACAAGCCATTCAAGCTTTGATGGTGCGACTGAGTTGGGCGATTGACCACGGCGATCTGGTTGCCTTGGTGGCCTGCTTACACCCAGATGTGGCTTTCGTCAGACCCGATGGTCAAGTGCTACAAGGCGCACAAGCGGTTCGTGATGCTTATGCCCAGCGCGACCCTGAGCGCATCACCCGTCACCTTTTGTCCAACGTCCTTCTGACGTGGACATCCCCCGATCGTGTATCGGCCCAGTCTATGGTGTTGCTGTGGACTGGCCGTTTCAGCGATGCGCCGACACCAGCGGGGAGACCCCGTGACCCGGTGCAAAAACTCGGCGAGCACCGGGATGTTTGGGCCCTTGTGGACGAACGCTGGTGTTTGCTGCAGCGGCAGTCTGAGTTTGTGTTTTTTTGTTGAGCCTGTTTCACTGCAGGCCGTTTATTTTTTCCTTTCACCTAACCAGGAGACTTTCATGACCTTTCAAAACAGATGGATACGCGGTGCTGCCGTGCTGACCCTTGCAGCTGCAACTGCAGCGTCTGCTCAAGCCCAAGAAGTGATTCTCAAAGTGCACCACATTTGGCCCACCATGGCCATTGGTCACAGCCGCGTGGTAGCACCTTGGTGCGAAGCCATCGCCAAAGACTCCATTAACCGCATGCGCTGCCAAATCCTGCCCGCCATGACGGGTGGCGGCACTCCTGCCCAATTGGTCGACCGTGTCAAGGACGGCGTGGATGACTTGGTGGTGACACTGCCCGGTTACACACCTGGGCGCTTTCCAATCATGGAAGCCCTGGAGTTGCCCTTCATGACCAACACCGCCGAGTCGGCCTCTGCTGCGGCTTGGGACTATTACAGCAAGTACGCGACCAAGGAATTCACCGGTAGCAAAATTTTGGCCACCTGGGTTCACGATGAGGGCTTTGTCAGCACTTCTGGCAAATCCATCCGAACCATGGAAGACTTCAAAGGCTTGAAGATCCGCGCGGCCAGCCGTCAATCCAGCAAACTCTTGGCCCGATTGGGCGCCACTCCTGTGGGCATGCCGATTCCGCCCGTGGCCGACGCAATGACCAAAGGCACGATCGATGGTTTCATGACCGCATGGGAAATCATTCCAGCATTCAAGCTGCACGAAGTCAGCAAGTACCACACTGAAATTGAATCCAGCCGACCCTCGATGTTCACGGCAGGTTTCGTGATGGCGATGAACCAGGCTAAGTACGACAGCTTGCCTGCAGACTTGAAAAGCGTGATCGATAAAAACAGCGGCGCGACTCTGTCCCGTACCATTGGTCGTTATTGGGATGAGGCCACCGCCACTGGACGCAATGCGGCTGTGGCCCGTGGCAATGTCTTCAACAAGATCAGCGCTGCCGAGACCGACCGATGGATCCAGGCTTCAGCGCCGCTTTACGACGAATGGGTCGCCGACATGGACAAGCGGGGTTTGCCAGGCAAGCAAATGCTGCAAGACGCTAAAGACATGGTCAAGAAATACAGCAAGTGATCCTGTGTTTGCCCCTCGTTCTGAGGGGCAGGTGCTGCGTCTTTGAATCGGAAATCCATGATGTCTTCGTCAATGCTTTTAGCGCCCCTGTGCCGGGCTTTTGGGATGGTGGGTGCTGCTGTGGCATTGGCTACCGGTGGCCTGACCTTGGTGAGTGTGATCATGCGCTCTGTATGGTCTCAACCCATCCCTGGGGATGTGGAAATGACCCAAATGGGCATTGCTTTTGCCATCTCCATGTGTCTGCCCTATTGCCAGTTGCAAAGAGGAAACATCATGGTGGATTTCTTCACCCAGTCCAGCTCAGAAGGCACTCGCAAACGTCTGGATGCCATAGGCCAACTCTCGTTGGTCTTGCTCTATGGCTTGTTGGCCTGGCGTACCAGCGTCGGCGCTGTCTCGGTTCGCGAAGCCGGTGAAACCACCATGATCATCAGCTTGCCCATGTGGTGGGCCTATGCCTGCTTGGCGCCGGGCTTGGCTTTGGCTGGGTGGGTGGCTTTGGTACAAGGCCTGTTCGTTGATGGCAAGTCCCTTCCAGTGGCGGCACCATGATGCAGTGGGCGCCCCAAATTGGCTTGGCGATGTTTGTGGCCATGGTAGTGCTCATGGCCTTGCGCATTCCTATCGCAGCGGCGATGTTCATTCCCGGTTTGCTGGGTTATGGCTTGATGAGCGACAGCGCCACAGCGCTCAACTTCCTCAAAGGCAGCGCGGTGGCAAGGCTCACGGTGTACGAGTTGAGCGTCATTCCTTTGTTTTTGCTGATGGGGCAATTTGCAACGCAAGGCGGACTCAGCCGAGACCTTTTCAAAGCGGCCGCTGCTTTGGTCGGACATGTGCGTGGCGGTTTGGCCATGGCCTCCGTGTTGTCTGCTGGCGCATTTGGCGCGGTCTGTGGCTCATCGGTTGCAACATCGGCAACCATCACTCAAGTGGCCTACCCTGAGATGCGCCGCCATGGCTACCAAGGGCGCTTGTCCACGGCTTCTTTGGCTGCGGGCGGAACCTTGGGTATTTTGATTCCCCCTTCCGTGCCGCTGGTGGTGTACGCCATCTTAACTGAGCAAAACATTGCCAAGTTGTTCGCGGCGGCCATCATCCCTGGTTTGTTGGCCATGCTGGGTTACTTGGTGGTCATTGGCTTTTATGCACGCGCGCGGCCCGAAATGGCGCCTTTAACCCCGGCGATGCCGTGGTCAGAAAAATGGTCCGCTTTGCTTTCGATATGGCCTATCGTGGCGGTCTTTGTGGTGGTGTTTGGCGGTATTTATGGTGGGTTCTTCTCGCCCACGGAGGGTGCAGGCGTGGGCGCTGTGTTGACCTTGCTGGTGGGCTTGGCCAAAAAAGAGCTCAAGTCGGCGGGCATGAAAGTGGCCTTGCTGAGCACCGCAGAAACCACAGCGATGGTCTTCATGATTTTCTTGGGCGCAGACATGATGAACGCCACCTTGGCCCTTACCGAAATGCCGAAAATGGTGGCTATGTGGGTGTCAGGTTTGCCGGTGGCTCCCTTGGGCATTGTGATGGCGGTCCTGGTTTTGTACATCGTGTTGGGTTGCGTCATGGACGAGTTGTCCATGCTGTTGTTGACCATTCCCGTGATCTTCCCGGCCGTCATGGCGCTGGATTTGTGGAGTTTGTCCTATGAGCTCAAAGCCTTGTGGTTTGGCATTTTGGTGCTGATGACGGTTAGCTTTGGCTTGATTGCACCCCCGGTCGGCTTGAACGTGTATGTGGTCAACAGCTTGGCCCGAGATGTGCCCATGCGTGAAACCTACCAGGGTTTGATCCCTTTCTTGGCATGGGACCTTAGCAGAATGGTGGTCTTGTTGATGGTTCCTTCTTTGAGCCTGTGGTTGGTTGGGCAGTTGTTCACGCGATGAGTCCGCGTTGTTGAATGGGCGCCGCTTTTGACATCCTGGGCAACACGGGACCAAGCTTTGACGCCATCGCGCTGGCAGGTAGGCAAACCAAGTACCGCGAAGGGTGGCGAATTGGCGTTTGGTGCGGCTGGCGGGGATCGAACCCACGACCCTTGGCTTCGGAGGCCAATACTCTATCCACTGAGCTACAGCCGCGCCTGATTCATTGCTGAGAGTGGACGCCGATTATGGCATGCGCCCCCTTATTTCATGGATTTCAAGGGCGAAGCAAAAAGTCTCGGAGGTTATAATCGAAAGTTGATTCCGACCCACCAGACACATCAGTTCACTAGAGATTCATTGAGGACGCTATGAGCGACAACAGCCCAGATCATGCCCACGAAGACCACACCGGCCCGGTCAAAACCCCCAAGCAAATGTTGATATTGAGCTTTGCCTCTTTCGTCATTCCAGTTTTCATCATCATTGGCCTGGTGTACTACGTCACCTTGGCCAACAAAACGGCCCCTGGTGGTGACACCGAACGCTCTGTTGCAGAACGCATTCAAAAAGTAGGTTCCGTTGAAATTCGCGATGCCAACCGCCCCATGAAAGCTGGCCAAGAGGTGTACAAGGCTCAATGTGCCGCTTGCCACGACGCAGGTCTCGCAGGCGCTCCCAAGTTTGCAGATGCAGGCGCATGGGCAGCTCGCATCAAAACGGGATATGACGCTTTGCTAAATTCTGCTCTGAAAGGCAAAAACGCCATGGGTGCACAAGGCGGCGGCGACTACAGCGACCTGGAAATTGGCCGTGCTGTGGTCTACCTGACCGCTTCTGCGGGTGGCAAGTTCAAAGAGCCAGAAGCACCTGCTGCCGAGAAAAAGTAATTCACACAGCACAGCCCCTAGCTTGCGGGCCTGCTTATCAAACCGCTCGGTGTAAATCAGAGCGGTTTTTTATTGACAGCCTCGGGACTGAGGGTGTAGCCAAATTGATTTGGCATGTCGGCCGCATTCAAGGACTCTAGGGGCCACAAGCCAAGTTCCAAACCCTCTGCCGCTTTGGCCACATCCAAGGTGTGCAGCAAGCCAAAGCCCATGGCCGTTTGAAAATACACCCGCCCTGCTTCATCTGTGTAACAAGTTTGAGCTTGAGTTTCTGCGCTCGTTTGCGCCGTCAATTTGAAGTCCGAAGACAGTCGCCAAACAAAGGGGGTGGCGGCCAACTCCACGTAAACACGCTGCGGTCCATTTTGAAAAAACCAAGCGCCCGTTGAATCTGCTGCGTAGTTGCGGTGAATAAACTCAATCAGTTTTTCATGCTGAAGCAAGGACCCCTTGGCCCCAGGCACGCCACTTTGAAAGCGGCCTTGCGCTTGTGTTGGGTCATCTCTGAGGTACCAATGCCCGCGTTCATCCAAGCCTAGCCAACCATAACAGTTCGGCACGTTGGGCCACTTGGCCATGGCTTGTTTGACAATATCATCCATGCTTTGGATCTTAGTGGATGTGCTCTAACAACCATCGACCCACCGCCTCTGGCATGGCTTTCAAATGCCCTGGCCATGAACCACTTGCAAAGCCAACATGACCGCCATTGTCTGGTTGCCAGAGTGTGACGTGAGGACTGACTTTTTCCAAAGTTGGCAAACTGTCATAGGGAATGAAGGGGTCATTCTTGGCATTCAAAGCCAAGGCTGGCAATGCAATGCGTCCCATGTGCTGCAGCGCCGAAGCACGCAGCCAATAGTCATCGGTGCTTTTAAAACCATGCAAGGGCGCTGTGAACACATCGTCAAACTCATAGAGGTCTTGGGCCGACATGAGTTTGTTGGCGTCAAACAGGCCAGGAAACTGCTTGAGTTTGGCCATGGCTTTGGGCTTCATGCTGCGCAAAAACATGCGTGTGTAAACCTGCCGGTTGAAACCTCGACCGATGGCGTGGCCGCTGGCAGTCAGATCTAAAGGTGAACAAATTGAAGCCACTGCATTGACAACTTTTTGCGCTGACTGGCCGTGCTCTCCAGCCCAGCGCATCAATGCATTGCCTCCCAAGGACACACCCGCTGCCAAAAGACCGGGCCGATTTTGTGCATCGACCAAGCGCTTGAATTTGCGCAGCAAATGGTCTATCTCTTCATGGTCGCCTGAGTGATACGCACGCGGCGCCAAGTTCAAAGTACCACTGCAACCTCTGAAGTGCGGCACGGCAATGTCACACCCGTTTTGCAAACCCCAATCGGCAAAGGCTTGCGAATAATGGCTAGCAGAAGAGCCCTCCAAACCATGAAATAGCACCAACAAGGGTTTTGAAATCTGAGAAGGCGTGGCTTCGCAAAAGTCCACATCCACAAAGTCATCGTCTGGTGTGCTCCAACGCTCGCGCCGCCAACAGGGCGCAGTTGTCTCAAACCTGCGCGACCACCTTGCCGACCAAATGGTTTGCAAATGGCCGCCGGGCAACCATGAAGGTGCGGCGTAATCTGTCAATGAAGTACCGATGGGCTTGAGGAAACTTCGGCAGGCGCGTTAGGTGTGCCCGGACTGGCGTGGTGTGCCACCATGCGCCAGCCTTGCGGTGTCTTGTGATACACATTGGTGGTGAGCACATAGGCCGTTTGCGGGCCATCAGAGCCCAATACTTCAACACGTTCCACCAAATGGTGCATGGCGCTGGCCAATGAATCGACTTTGTGAACATTCGTGGGGTACGCTTGCACGGTGCCATTGGCAAACATGGCTTCAAAGGTAGCACGGATGGCGCCCGAGCCAATTAATCGCGGCCCGCCAGGATGCACGCACACAATTTCTTCTTCATCGGCCCAACACGACATCAAACGCTCTATGTCGCCTTGCCTCAGTGCATCATAAAACGCCGCCTCGATGTCGTCAGGATTGCCCCCCAATGTGGCGGCTTGAAGTTTGGCTTTGCGCATGGTGTCCTTAGAAACAAAAAACCCGGCATGCGCCGGGTTTCAAAAAACTTGTCAGCGTGTGCAACGCCCACATTTTATTTTTTAGTGCGGAACTTGCGCAAGGCGGCCAGTTGCGCTGCAAACACAGCCAACTCACTTTGCGCACGTGCCATGTCGATTTCAGACTTGGCATTGCGAAGAGCGTCTTCTGCTGCTGCTTTAGCGGCATTGGCTTTTTCTTCGTCCAAGTCTTTACCGCGAATAGCAGTGTCAGACAACACGGTCACGTGGTCGGGTTGCACTTCCAAAATACCGCCAGCCACGAAGACAAACTCTTCGGTACCGTCGGTTTTTTCGATGCGAACAGAGCCTGCCTTGATGCGTGAAATGAGTGGTGTGTGACGGGGGTATATGCCCAACTCGCCAGCTTCACCAGGCAAGGCCACAAAGCGGGCTTCACCTGAGAAGATGGACTCTTCGGCACTGACCACATCAACGCGGATGGTGTTCATAGTTTGTTCCTTGAAAAGGGTTTACAAAAATGGCTTACGCCATTTTCTTGGCCTTTTCGAAGGCTTCGTCGATGGTACCGACCATGTAGAACGCTTGTTCAGGCAAGTGATCGCACTCACCAGACACAATCATTTTGAAACCGCGAATGGTTTCGGCCAATGTCACGTATTTGCCGGGTGAGCCTGTGAAGACTTCGGCCACGTGGAAAGGCTGAGACAAGAAACGCTGAATCTTACGGGCACGGGCCACAGCCAACTTGTCTTCGGGCGCCAAGTCGTCCATGCCCATAATGGCAATGATGTCGCGCAGTTCGCGATAGCGCTGCAATGTGCCTTGCACAGCGCGGGCTGTTTCGTAGTGATCGACACCCACGACCAAAGGATCGAGCTGACGGCTTGTAGAGTCCAAAGGATCGACCGCAGGGTAGATACCCAAAGAGGCGATGTCACGAGACAACACCACGGTGGAGTCCAAGTGAGCAAAGGTTGTAGCAGGAGATGGGTCTGTCAAGTCATCGGCTGGCACGTAAACGGCTTGGATGGAAGTGATGGAGCCCACTTTGGTAGAGGTAATACGCTCTTGCAAACGGCCCATTTCTTCGGCCAATGTCGGCTGGTAACCCACAGCAGAAGGCATACGACCCAACAAGGCGGACACTTCGGTACCGGCCAATGTGTAACGGTAGATGTTGTCCACAAAGAACAAAACGTCTTTGCCTTCGTCACGGAAAGATTCGGCAATGGTCAAACCTGTGAGGGCCACGCGCAAACGGTTACCTGGTGGCTCGTTCATCTGACCGTACACCATGGCCACTTTGGACTCAGGCAGATTTTCCAAATTCACCACACCAGAGTCAGCCATCTCGTGATAGAAGTCGTTGCCTTCACGCGTGCGCTCACCCACACCCGCGAACACGGACAAGCCGCTGTGCGCTTTGGCGATGTTGTTAATCAGTTCCATCATGTTCACGGTTTTGCCCACTCCGGCACCACCGAACAGACCCACTTTACCGCCCTTGGCGAAGGGGCAAACCAAGTCAATCACCTTGATGCCGGTTTCCAGCAATTCTTGTGATGGGCTGAGTTCGTCATAAGCGGGCGCTTTGCGGTGAATAGAAGCTGTGAGTTCTTGGCTGACAGGGCCGCGCTCGTCGATGGGCGTGCCAAGCACGTCCATGATGCGACCCAATGTGGCTTTGCCCACCGGCACTGTGATGGGGTTGCCGGTGTTGGACACCATCAAACCGCGGCGCAGGCCGTCGGATGAACCCAGCGCAATGGTTCGCACCACGCCGTCTCCGAGTTGTTGCTGTACTTCCAATGTGAGGGCAGAGCCGTCCATTTTCAGAGCATCATAAATTTTGGGCATTTGATTGCGTGGAAATTCCACGTCAACCACGGCACCAATACATTGAACAATTTTTCCTTGGGCTTGCATTTTTCGCTCCAATAATTTGAATTAGCTGAACTGTCTTGACTGTCTTAGCCGCTGATCGCCGCAGCGCCAGAAACGATTTCAGACAATTCTTTGGTGATGGCTGCTTGACGGGTTTTGTTGTAAACGAGTTTGAGCTCGCCAATCACATTGCCCGCGTTGTCTGTTGCCGCTTTCATGGCGACCATGCGAGCAGCGTGCTCGGAGGCCATGTTTTCTGCAACAGATTGGTAAACCAAAGCTTCCGCGTAACGAACCAACAAGTCGTCAATGACGGCTTGTGCATCGGGTTCATACAAATAGTCCCAACCATGCTGCGTGCCAGACGCCTTGGTTTCAGCTTCCATCTTGTCGGCCGACAAAGGCAACAACTGATCGATGGTTGGCTGTTGGGCCATGGTGCTGATGAATTTGTTGTAGCAGAGGTAGACCGCGCTTAACTCACCATTGGCATACGCATCGAGCATGACCTTGACGGGGCCGATGAGTTTTTCCAAATGGGGCTTGTCGCCCAAGTGAGTGACGTGCGAGATAACCTTGGCGCCAACACGGTTGAGGAAACCCAAACCTTTGCTGCCAATGGCCACTGCCTGTACAGTTTTACCAGCCGATTGCGTGGCACGCAATTGAGTAGTGACTGCACGCAACAAGTTGGTGTTCAAACCGCCGCACAAACCTTTGTCGGTGGTCACCACAATGAAGCCAACAGCTTTGCCGTCAGAGTGCTTCATGTATGCATGCACATACTCAGGATTGGCCTGGCCGAGATGGCTCGCGATGCCGCGAATTTTCTCGGCGTAAGGACGCGCCGTGCGCATCCGCTCCTGCGCCTTGCGCATTTTAGAGACAGAAATCATCTCCATCGCTTTGGTGATCTTCTTGGTGTTTTCCACCGATTTGATCTTGGTGCGTAGTTCCTTGCCCGATGCCATCAGAGGCTCCTTTTGGTCAGGTAGAAATTAAGCAAAAGATTTCTTGAAGGCGGCCACAGCAGCGCTCAACTCAGCTTCGGCGTCTTTGTCCAAAGCCTTGCTCTCTTCGATCTTGGCCAACAATGCGGCACTTTTATCTTTGAGGTAAGCGTGCAAACCACTTTCGAAGGACAGAATTTTCTTCACGTCCACATCGTCCATGAAACCTTTGTTGACGGCGAACAATGAGGCCGCCATCAAGCTGATGGGCAGAGGGCTGTATTGAGCTTGCTTCAAGAGTTCGGTCACGCGGGCACCGCGGTCGAGTTGTTTGCGTGTAGATTCGTCCAAGTCGGAAGCGAACTGCGCGAACGCAGCCAATTCACGGTACTGCGCCAAGTCGGTACGGATACCGCCAGACTGACCCTTGATGACTTTGGTTTGAGCCGAGCTACCCACGCGAGACACAGAAATACCGGCGTTAATCGCAGGACGAATACCCGCGTTGAACAGTGATGTTTCCAAGAAGATCTGGCCGTCGGTGATCGAAATCACGTTGGTTGGAACGAAGGCAGACACGTCACCGGCTTGCGTTTCAATGATTGGCAAGGCTGTGAGTGATCCTGTTTTGCCTTTGACAGCGCCCTTGGTGAAAGCTTCGACGTAGTCGGAATTCACGCGGGCTGCGCGCTCGAGCAAGCGGCTGTGGAGATAGAACACGTCGCCAGGGTAAGCTTCGCGGCCTGGTGGACGGCGCAACAGCAAAGACACTTGACGGTAAGCCACAGCTTGCTTGGACAGATCGTCATACACGATCAATGCGTCTTCGCCGCGGTCGCGGAAATACTCACCCATGGTGCAACCAGAGTAGGCTGACACATATTGCATGGCGGCTGATTCAGACGCAGAGGCTGCCACCACAATGGTGTAAGCCATGGCGCCAGCTTGTTCCAACGCGCGAACCACGTTTTTGATGGAAGAAGCTTTTTGACCAATCGCCACATACACGCAGGTCATGTTCTGACCCTTTTGATTGATGATGGCGTCGATGGCCACAGCTGTTTTACCAGTCTGACGGTCACCAATGATCAATTCACGTTGGCCACGGCCCACGGGCACCATGGAGTCAATGGACTTCAGGCCAGTTTGCATAGGCTGGTCAACTGATTTACGTGCGATCACACCCGGCGCAACCTTTTCGATCACATCGGTCATCTTGGCGTTGATGGGGCCTTTGCCATCAATGGGCTGACCCAAAGCGTTGACCACACGGCCAATCAACTCGGGACCCACGGGCACCTCCAAAATACGGCCGGTACATTTGACTGTGTCGCCTTCAGAGATGTGCTCGTACTCACCCAAAATCACAGCGCCGACAGAGTCACGCTCCAAGTTCAGCGCCAAACCGAAGGTGGCAACACCAGCGGCAGTAGCGGGGAACTCAAGCATCTCGCCTTGCATCACGTCTGACAAACCGTGCACGCGCACGATACCGTCGGTGACGGACACCACGGTGCCTTGGTTGCGGATGTCTGCATCAGAAGACAAACCTTGAATTCGGCTCTTGATCAGCTCAGAAATTTCTGCTGGATTGAGTTGCATGACTCTTTCCTTCTTTCTTTAAATAG